>ERZ808275.3-NODE-3-length-239543-cov-6.370549_pt1 | contig 239543 bp, 213 predicted proteins | sample MGYA00520894_ERZ808275 | MGnify/ENA primary metagenome ERZ808275 (study PRJEB31516, sample SAMN03275598) | gut metagenome | biome: mammalia-associated habitat; material: feces | host: Papio cynocephalus | place: Kenya | collected 2012-08-03 ... | reverse complement strand
GCTATGTACAAACTTAGATAAATTAAAGTTCATTAAAACTATTATATTATTATGACTATCAATTGTTGAAAGGTGTAAGAATATAAATATTAGTTGAAGAATATTTAAAGATTGATCAAAAAAATAAGTTTTATTCGTGATTAATATCTTATTAAGAAAATTTCTTAATGATAATTTATTTAATAACTTTGTCTTCAAAAATCGTTTTCCTAAAATGAATTAATTTCATTTATTAAAGAAAACGATTTTTTACTATTTATAATTAAATATTGTTTTTTTATTAATAAATAATAAAATTAATTTGATGTTATAGGAGGATGGTATAAATAATGTCTAATAAATTAAAAAAAATATCTATTATAACTTTTTTATTAAGCCTTGTTACTAGTTGTAATAATGGTTCTGATGTAGTTGTTAAACCTACACCTGAATTACCTTCTTTTGGAGAAGCATTTAAAGAACTTCAAAAAGGTTATTCTTTTGATGGTTTAATTAAGATTTTTCAACTTTATGATGATGGAGCCTCTCATGAAAAGTATCAGTATTTAAGAGTAAGTTCATCTTTAGATGAATATTCTTCTTTTAAATGGCAACAATCTGCTTTAGATGAAAAGGCAACCAAAGACAAAATAGATTATCAAAGTCGTTTTTATTATCATAAGGTCAATAAGGATAATAAAGACGTTATAGTTTCTGATTACTTATTGCCAAGTAATGAAGTCTTTTCTTCTTATATGATTGATAATAATTATCAAATTGTCAGTTGGGAAGATGCAAAATTTTATAATGGTTTTTCTTTACTTAATGCTGATGATTTTACTTTAGATAGTAATGGTAATTATGTTATTGATTTTATAAAAACTGAAGACGTAGCAGGGGAAGAAAGAATTTCTGATGCAAGAATTGCTCTTTCTAGACAACTTTATGGTAAAGCGGCATTAAGACTTTATAGCGTAAGTTTAACCTTTAAAGATAATAAAATTGCTTCTTTTTCTGCAGAATATGAGCCAGAAGATCTTTTTGGATTAGGAACAGGAACTATTACTGTCTCTGGTGATTTTACTTCCATTGGTTCTGATATTAAGTTTGATACTATTGAGAAAGTTGATAGAAAAGAAGACAAGATTTTTGAACAAAAATTTTCTCAAATAAAAAATAATTCTTTTACTAGCGAAGAAATTTATAAAAGAGCAGATTTTGACGATCAATATAAATATAATTTAACTTTCTCAAAAGAAGATTTCACTTATAAGTCTTATTATAAAGATGAACTTATTGATGATTATGGATTCTATCAAAGTGATGAAGAAAAGATTCAAGGCGTGAATAAAATCAATGATGATTATTATTTAGACCAAGATCCATATAATGGTACTCTTTATTCTCTTTTGCCTTCATTTGAAGTTTCTAGTGTCTTTTTTAATTATGATAATAAAACTGATTCTTATTCTTTAATGGATAATTATGAATGTAGATTAATTGATGCAAGTTATTTCTCTACTTTTTATAAAAGTGAAAGTATTTCTAATTTAAAGCTGGCATTTGCTGGTAATGATATTAAATTACAAATGATTGTTTCAGGTAAGAGAGAACTTGATGTTACTTATTCTAATATTGGTTCTACAAGTAAAAAAATACTTAATGTAAAGAATGATTTATCTAATTTTAAATGGACTGATTTATTAGCAAGACATTCAAAAAGTTTAAATCTTGCTTTGAGTGATGAATATTTAAAGAGTGCAGATTATTTAAATTATCTTCCATTAGTTGGTAATAAGTATAGTAATGCCTATATCAATGCTGAGACTTCTAGACATGAAACCCAAATTTCTATTAATTGTCAAACTGATGCTGAAGCTGGTGTATTAGTAAATGACTATGCTAAAAAATTAAAAGATAATTTAGGTTTTACGACTGATGTAGATAAAGTAAAGAAAAATAATTCTAATGAAGATGGCACTACATCAGTAAAAGGTATGTATAAATTTTATTTAAAAAAAGATATTACAATCAATGGAAATAGTGATACTATGTGTTTAACAGTATGGAATTATGTTGGTTTATTTAATACGCATACATTCTATATTTATGTTACTTTAAAAAGTAATTTAGTCGAGGAGAAATAAAATTATGAAAACGTTAAAAAAAGTATTTTTATGTTTATTATCAGTTTCAGCTTTAGTAGGTTGTTCTGTTGACAAAACCCCTGTTAAGGATGATCCTATAGATGATCCTAAAGATGATCCAATAGATGATCCTAAAGATGATCCTGTTAAAGAGGTTGAACCAACCTCAATTAGTGTTACCAATAAGGAAAATCTTTTAGCTGTAGGTGATGTATTAGAACTTAATGTAGAAGTTTTACCTGCTACTGCAAAACAAGAATTTGAAATTACTTTATCTGATAATACTTATTTAAGTGTTGAAGGAAATAAAATAACTGCTAATAGAGTTTCTGATGGTGCAAAAACTACAGTTACTGTCACAACATCTAATAAAAAGCTTAGTGATTCATTTGAAGTTGAAGTAGTTCAACCACTTGATAAAGGTCTTTTAACATTAAAACCTTTGTTGAACAATTCTTTAGAACGTGAGAAAACTGAAATTAAAACTGCTAATTTCATAGTTGATGTAACTGGTTATTATAATGGAAAGCCAAGTACTAGTTCATCTTATAAGCAAGATCAATCATTTACGATTTATAGCGATAATAAGAGTGAATCAATTTATCAATTTGGAAGTACTTCATTAACAAATTATTTAAAAGTTACTAGACAAGTTGGAAATGATGGAAAATTTTATTCTATAGGTTATAAAAAAGATGGAAGTGTTGATAGTTATTCTAATTTAACTGGATATGATACTGATGAAAATGCAATGGTATTACCAGGATTAGTTCCTAATTTAGCAACAAATTTTTCTACTGTTTCGATTTCTAATTTAGTTTTTGGTGGTTCTAAGTATGTCATCGATAAGTTATTAGATGATTCAAATAATTTTAGTGTAGGTGATAAGATTGGTGTACAATCTACTTTTACTAAAGAAAATAATTCTTATACTTTAAATTTACCTAAACAAACTATCGGTTCGAATGCTTATGAAGAAAAATTAACTATTAGCTTTTCAGAAGATGGTTTATTAACTTCATTTGTTAACGACTATAAATCTTATAAAGATGATGTTTTGCATCAAGAAAAACATTTAGAATATACTCAAGTTAGTGGTCAAAGAGAAGAGACAGGTGAAGATTTTGTTAAACCTGAAGCATATTTTTACACTGACTTTGACGCATCATTTGGTACTAGTAGTTATAGTTATACAAGTTTAACCGAATTTGAAATCGGAAAAACTGCTGCATTAATCTTAAAAAATAAAAAACCTGCTAATGTGATTAGTAAATTTGATTCTATTAAAGTTACTAAAGTTGAACCAGCAGACGCGGCTGATATTTCTAAAGATGGACAAAAATTAACTGTTAATAAGGCCTATGATTATGTTAAAGTAACTGTTCAAAGCAAAAACGTTACAAAAGTAGTTAATTTAAAATTTAAAGAACATAAAGTTACACCTTTAACTTCCTTAAAGTTTACTAGTGGTTCAGATAAGAGCTTATTTAGCACTTATGCTTTAGGAGCTGAATATGACTTTACTGTTGATTATTTACCTAAAGTTGATAAAGAGGATTTAAAGTTAACTGTTACTTCATCTGATCCTAGTGTTGCTACAGTAACTAAGAATAGTTATTATCCTAATCAATATAAATTAAAGGGCCTTAAAGCTGGAAAAGTAACTATCACTGTTAAAGATGATTATAATAATGTTCAACCAATAACTAAAGAAGTAACATTCTATGAGGCAACAGATGATAATTATGCGACAAGATTTTCAAGCTTAAAATACAGCATAAATAATGGTGGTTCTGATTTAAAAATAACCAAAGATGAGAGTGCTAATTCTGGTAAGATTTCATTTAAATATAACAATGAGACCTTATCTGCTGATTGGTCTATTACAGGTTGGACAGCTAATAAATTTAGTAACAGTTTTAAATTAACTAACGCTTCTAATTCAAATAACAACAATACATTGATTTCTAAAATCATTGTTGGTTATTCTTCTAAATATGATGTTAATCATGTCAGTGTTCAATTAAATATAAATGTTGAAGATGACTATGGAGATGAAGTGCCAGCTACAATAGATTTATTTGCTGAATAATAAATTTGTTTTATGTTTTATAAGTCGACTTTCATTACAAAAGTCGACTTATTTTTTTGTGAAATGAAATTTGCAAAATATATTACATTAATTAAAAAAGTAATATAGTAATGTTGAAGTTTTTAAAGTTGAAAACACAAATATTAAATAATTAAGTATAATTATAAGTTTGATTTAAAAAATAAATTACAAATCAATCGAATTTAAATGCACAATTTGAGCGTTTATTTTTATTGCTATTAATTTTTTGATTTATTATGTTTGATAATTTCTTCATGCATGTATAAAAGCGATGATAAAGCAACAAAAGATATATATGCATCTTTTGTTACTAATGTCCTAGAAAAAAAGATGATGAAATTAAAACGCTATTTGTAAGCAATATTTCTTTAAAGATAATTAATTTTGAAAACTGTGTAATTGAATTAATTATTTCAGTGGTGAATATTTTTTAAGTAAATATACTGTTGCTGGTGCAGAATGCACTTTGGATAGATCTAAGCAAGTAAGATTTTTACTTATGGTTGCTTGTTAATTATATACAACTGATTCTAAATATTTTTTAGTATGCTTTACTGCAGCGTTGATTATTATGACGCCATTAATTAGGTTTTTAGAATCTAATGGTGCAAAATGCAATAATAAAAATGATGCCTTTAAGTCTTATAATTGCACTTACGAAGAGTGGAAGAATAACAAAGCATATCAAGGGATTATATTAATATAATTCCTAAAAAAACATTAATATTATTAGACATTAATTTTTTATCTAGCTTTGTATTTAATTTTTGCTTACTGTAATTTCTTATCTAGGACTTAATAGAGAATAAACTATATTAGCAAGTTACATATTTGTTGCTGCAAAAAAATCAGTAATTGAATTAAAAAATGCTGAATATATTGTAATTGGTCATAAAAATATTTGTTTTAAATTAAGAATATATGAGAATGGAAGATAAAAGAGATTAGCAATAAAGGAATAAGCTTAATGTTAGAAGTGTAATTCAACTATCAATTACAAAAAATATCTAAAAGACTACTTTTTCTATGAATGGTTACGAAAACATCTTCTATTTTAATAAAGACTTAAAGAGAAATAAATTAACCAACTTTTCAATCAGTGAATTGGAATTTAAAAAATGAAATTGACCATCGCATATATTAAATGGCAAATCATAAAACAGACAGCAGGAATAACAGCTATAATATTTTTCCTGTCCAATGCAAATAGAATAAATACAAGACATGGTGGTACTGTAAGCAAAATTATCACCACTGAACTTGAAATTCCTATGTAGTATAATAACCAACCTAAAAAATATAGAGATAGGAAAATAATGGAAGAAACAATTAGTGGTGATAAACGAAGCTTTTTTCTTTCTTTGTTTATTATAACGCATAGAGCTGCAACAAAAAGTACCTGACAAATTGAACCGATAATGTCGATAACCGGTGTCACTGATTTAACTCTTAAAATGTCATTTGGTGCAGGAACTGCAAACCATATGAAATTTGGAATCATTACTATTAAGAAAAGTACTAACCCTGAAAAATCAAAACCAAATTTATATTTTTTCAAATCTATAATCCTCCGTTAATTACAATTTGTATTTTTTAAAACCTTAGTCCTCAATAAACCTTATCAAACCTTTAAAATATAACAATTTATTGGGATTTTCATAATGTTTTAAAAAATAATACATTAAGTCTAATAATATTAAACAATTTTTTATTCATTTTAGTGTATGGATAACTTATCTTCATAAATGATCTTTACTTTGTTTTAATCTCAATTTTGAGAATTTGAATTTAATTTTTATATAACTTTAGTCTTTTTCTTTTAACAATCAGGCAAATTTCGTAAATTTCAGTATTTTGATCATTAACTATAAAACCTGCTTTTTCAAAAGAATTAAAAGCTCTATAAATTGTTGATGGTTTTATGTTGTCATCTTTTATGTTTTTATAAAACCATTCAACTGTACAAGAATAATACTTATTTTCAAGAGCCTTATAAATTCTAAGTCTATTTTTATTTTTTTAAATCCATGGAGACACAATGTTTCTTTTGACATGAAATTAATTTATATCATGTATTTTTACAATTCAAATAAATATATGTTATTGAAGTTAGTGCAAATATAAACCATTTACATTAAGAGGATGATTTAAGATGTTTGTTTGTAAAAAAATATTTAGTTGATATTAGTTTTGTTTTTTATCTCTTTTCTTGTGGAGAGAATAAGGATAATTCAATAATGTCCATGCAACTTTTTTCAATATAATGGTGAAAAATCTGCATCTTTTAAGTTCGCCTTAGGTTTACTCAAAACTACCAAAGGAAAAATAGAAAGAAATGTGGAAAAGATAAGTTATGTTGCATAAATAACTTCGATTTCTAATGAATTTTTCCTAACAACAATTGAAGAAGTTGTTTCTTTTGAATTTTTTGGTGAATTTTCCTTTTTACATATAAAAGAAAGAAGAAAAAAGTTAAAGATAAAATGTATAAAGAATTTAACCATTGGCCTTAATTGTTGTTTTTATGAAATATAAAATTTATTATTTTCAAAAAGTTAAATATGTATAAAATAAAAATAACCTATTTATTTGATTTTATTCCTAGCCATAAAATTAGGGCAATTTGAATTGGTATGCATACTAAAAATAATGGCCAAACATTATAACTTAGAAATGTTAAATAAAATGATGTTATTAAAGACCAAATAAATATTGTCATACATGTAAAAGTACATATTTTATTTTTAAAATAAATTTTATTAATAAAAACTGTGAATAAAGCTGTTAAAGAAATAGCCCAAACAAAAACTTGCCAAAAATTCTTTTTAGAGATTATTAATAGATATACATATATAATAGTGGCAATTATCCAAACAATTGAGTCAAGAAGAGCAGCGATAGAAATTTTATTTGCAAGTATTGATTTATCATCTTTTGTTTTATATAAATTTTTATTTTCTAAACCTTTTGTATCGACTAAAAAATCTAATGTAACTTGATAAAAATTACATAATTGATAAAGGGTTTCTATATCTGGTAAAGTATCACCTTTTTCCCATTTAGAAACAGCTTTATCACTATATCCCATTTTTTCTGCTAACTCTAATTGAGTTAGCTTTTTATTTTTCCTTAAAGATGAAAGGTTATTTCCTATAATACTTCTTAAATCATTCATATTAGGCTCCGTTTTATAAAAGAATATGTAACTCAAGTTTTTTAATCATAAACAACTAATTCTCTTTAAAATAGAGAGTTCTATTTCCCTATTTATTAGAGATATTATATCTCTAATTTATTCTTAAATAAATAGGATTAGTTTTATAAAAAGTATTGTTAAAATTATCATATGGTAAAAAGCGAAAAAGATTCAAATTTATTAAAAAATAACGATTCTAACGACAATATTGAAATTAAAGAATCTAGTAAAAAAGAAGTCAATTTAAAAGAAAAAACCAAAAAAAGTTTAGTCTTGAAGGCTATAGGAATAATTATTCCTACATTAGCTATTGTTCTTGGTGTTGGTGTTGGTTTGTATTTTGGAAAGATTTATTTTGCTACAAAATATGATCCTAATGCTTATGACATTAATAAGATTGAAGATAAGACTTATGATGAGTTTTATAATGATTATCAAGAATTACTTGGGAGTAATAATGGTTCATTAGAAAATATTGATTTAAGTGAAACTGGTAAAATAGAGCCTTATAAAATTGTAAATTTTGCTTATGGTAAATATATACAAAACGAATTTAATTATAGTGTTAGTTATGGAACTGTTAAAGCAATGGGAACTTTGACAACAATTAGGAATATTTCAATCAAAAATAACAATAATTTTATGACTGAATCTATAGCTAAAGGTAGTGGTATTGCTTCTAGCATTGCAACTCTAGCAAAAAGATTTTATCAAAAAGAAAATGGGGATGTAAAAGTTTATATAGGAAAAGATATTGATGAGAATAAAGCATGTTACAATGAAAATCAATTCGATGAAAATATAAAAAATGTTACTGATTTAGAAAATAAAATTGGCAGAAATTATTCTCGTCCAACTGCTTACATTATTTCTTCAAAAACCTGTTTAGCTACATCTAATATTAAATTGATTGATAATTACTATTTAATATCGCTTGATTTAGATCCAGAGAATTCTGTAGTTAGATATGTTAAACAAATGAATTATATATCAAATATTGATTATCCAACTTTTAAATCTATAAATATAAAGTTTAAGCTTACACGAAATTTAGATTTAATTGAAAACGAAGTCAATGAGAATTATATAGTTAATCAATTTGGAATGAATATTGAAACAAATGGTTATTTAAAAGAGATTTTTCATCAAAATGAAAATATTGATATTTTAAAGTTAAATGAAAATTATGATTTCAAAGGAGATATAAACAATGAAAATTAATGCTAAATCAATTATAAAACACGCATTTATATCGTTAGGTTTATTTTTAATAAGTGGAAGTATAGCTTTTTATTCCTGCTCATTTGCTAAAAAGGAAACTAAAGATAACACTAGCGATAATAAACCTTCATCACAAATAAAAGAAAGACCAGTGCAAGTACTTATGGCAAATGTTATGTCTACTGAAAATTTCAAAGTAGATATGGATATTGATATTTTAGGTGCAGATAATTCAACTTATACCATTAATATGGAAAATGCTCGTGGTTCATTAACTGGTTTAGTTAAAGAAGATGAAGCTGAAAAAGGTGTTAATGTTGAAGGAGATTTATCTTTTGATCTCAATGGTTTAAAAGCTGATGCAACTATTGGATTTTATAAAAATGAATTATTTTTTGATATTAATGATAATAAATTCAGAATTTTAACTGATAAATTTTTCTCATTTTTTGATACATTACCATCTTTAGGTATAAATGTAGAAATTCCTGAGCAAATCAAAAACTTAGATTTAAAAACCATGCTTGATAAATTTAACAACATGGAATTTATTGCTAACGAAAATGGTGATGGATATTTTAAATATGATTTAGGTGTTAATGATGTTAATGACCCAATTTATTTAAAAATTAAATCCAATAAGGACTATGATTTTAAAGGTATAGCAACTGAAGCTAGTGGAATAATGTATCAAGGGACTTGTTTTAAATTAGATTGTGATTTTGAGCAAGTTGGAGAAATAACTTTCCATAATCCTCGTGATAATGAAGAAGAATTTAAAAAATATACTGATTTTTCTCCAGCATTGGATGTCTTTTCTGGATTTATTAAAACATTCCAAAATAAACAAAACAAAGTCATCTTTGAACTTGATATGAAAAAGAAAGTTATAGATGAAGTAACGAAAGAAAATGTTACTACCAATTATTTAACTGCAAATCTTGATTTTGATTATAGCGTAGATGAAAAACTTTATTCGGCAAAAGGAATGGTTAATGAATTAACTAAATTTAAAAAGAACTATAAAACTGGTGAATATAGCGAAGAAACTCGTAAACATAATTTTAATTTAGCATTTAATGATCAAACAATGTACGTTGATTATAATCAAATAAAAGTGTCATTTGATTATGAAACGCAAAGTAGCGTTGTTGATTATATTGTTGCAAGAGTTTCAAATGATGCATTTGAACTTTTAATGAGTAAAATAACTGAAATGCTTAAAGGTGTTAATATTCAAGATAGTTTTAATAATTTAGGCACAATGTTTAAGGATGTAGTTATTACTAGTGAAGGAATATCTTTCAAAATTGATCCATCAGCCTTTGGTTTAAGTGCAGATTTAATTATTTTTGAGTGTATTGGCAATAGTGAAAAATTTAATCATATTAGTTTAAAAAATCTTTCAATTAATGATTATGTGATTAATCTTGATTTAAGTATTGGTGATTATTCGCCAATTGTTATTCAAACTGAGTCATATGAAAGAGCTGACGATGCTTTATGTTTAATTGATGCTGCTTATAAATTAGTTAATAGAACAACATTTAGAACAGAAATTAGTGGTTCAATAAGTGATGAAGCTAAAGTAGAAAAACCAATTAATATAAGTGGTGGGCTTCAATTTGATGTTAAAAATAAATATGGATATGGTGATATTAGTTTAGTTGATCAAAATAACTATAAGCACACAATTGAAGCTGATTTTTCGCCAAAAAGAGCTAATAGAGAAATATTATTTGCTTATAATAAAGAACTTAAAGGTTATATGAACGAAAGTTCAATAACTGATCTTATGAATTTAATTCAAGATATTACTATGAATCCGGATGATCATTTTATTGAACTCTTTGGTGAATTATTAAATATGATGGGTGATTCTCCATTAAATGATGCTTTAAAAGGTGATATTGGTGCTTTATTTGTTTCTAATATTTTCTCTAATCTTGAAGTTAGTGCAAGTAAATTAAGTGTTGATGTATCAACCGAAATTATTGGTTTAGATGGAAAATTTAATCTCGTTCTTAATTATGATAGTAGCGAAGCAGAAGGAGAAGGTTCTGTTTTGCATTCATTAGAAATTAATAATTTCAAAGTTCAAGGAAAAAGTATTTCCTTTAAATTAGAATTAAAAGATTTTGATGAGACATTAGAAAGCAAAAGATTAAATGTTTCTGATAAATATTTTAATTTTTCAGATATTAAAGTATTACTTGAATTAGGTGTTAATACTTCAAAATTTAATTATTATGAATTTGAAGGTGGTGCAAGTCTTTCTATTGGTTCATGGGATGCAATTAATTTGAATTTCAATGCAAAAGTTAGAAATGATAAAGGAAATGTTAGATTTTCTATAGAATTTAGTGATGTTCCACTTATTGGTCTTGTTAATAAAGATGTTAAATGGGATGGAATTGTAGCTTATTCACCTAAAAAGCGTAGTGTTAGCTTCTATTATGCTGATAATATGATTTATCTTTATAGATATGATTCAATGAGATCAACTTTTGGAAAGAAAGCAGAATATGTTTATACAGGAAACTATACAGTCGATTACTTCTTTAAAGATACAATGAAAATCTTATGCAAAGATGCTCTTGGTTTAACTGATTCAATTTATAATATGATAGATGCTTCAGGAGATGAATCTGCTTCAAAAGAAATTAAATATGAAAAATTACTTACTGACTTTGGTTATGTTCATACTAATGAAAATAATAAAGAAGTAAATTACTTTAAAATTGGTGTTAATATTTCTGAATTAACTCATAACAATAAGATGAAATCATTAATTGTTAAAGTTTATAAAAATCAAAATGAAGCTAAATTAGAAAAACTAGAAGTTAATTTAATTGTTAATTTCGGTTTAACAATTACCGTTTCAGCCTACGCTAAGTTAACACCAAATTGTTCGATAGAGCTAACAGATGCTAATAAAATTACCACAATTGATACGTATTTATCAAAGTATGGATCTAGAGAAGTTAATAAAACAATTAGTAATTTTAATAAATTATAAACTGATCAATTAGTAAAACGTTAAGGTCAAGTCCTTAACGTTTTTTATATTCTAAAAAGTTTTTTTATATCAAATAAAGAGAATAATTAAAAGAAATATTTAATGTCTTTAACTATAAAGATTAGTAAAAATGTGGTATATTTTTACGTATGAAAATAAAAATTAAAGAAACAACATTTAATAAATTAAATAAAATTAAAGGAAGAAAACATCGTCTTCCAATTAGACCTTCCTCATTATTTATAAAATTAGTAAATTTAATGAGCAAAAAAGAATTAAAAGATACCGATTTTTCTTATAAATATTTAGATATGGAAAAATTAAAGAAGAAAGAACCTTGTTTAATTTTAATGAACCATTCGGCTTTTATAGATTTAAAAATATTTTTTAAAGTTTGGAAATTTGGTCCTTTTAATATTGTTTGTACTGATGATGGTTTTGTTGGTAAAGAATTTTTAATGAGACATTTAGGATGTATTCCAACTGTTAAATTTCAAAGCGATCCACAATTAGTAAGTGACATGTATTATGCTATTAGTAAATTGCATAATTCTGTTTTAATGTTTCCTGAAGCAACATATTCCTTTGATGGTACTAATGGAACTTTACCTGATAATATAGGAAAATTAATTAAATTTTTAAAAGTACCATTAGTAATTATTAAAACCGAAGGGGCTTATTTACATGATCCTTTATATAATAATTTAAAACAAAGAAAAATTAAGGTCAGTGCTACTATTAAATATAAATTATCTAAAGAAGAAATTAAAAAATTAACAAGCAATGAGATTGAAGATATAGTTAAAAAAGAATTTACTTTTAATAATTGGGATTATCAATTTAAAAATAATATATTAATTAACGAAAATTTTAGAGCTGATGGGTTAAACCGTATACTTTATAGATGTCCTCATTGTAATAAAGAAGGTACAACAATTGGTGAAGGTATCTTTTTAGTATGTACAAATTGTCATACAAAATATGAATTATTAGAAGATGGACATTTAAAATGTTTAAATGGAAAAACTTTATTTAATACTGTTCCAGAGTGGTATCAATATGAAAAAGAATGTGTTAAACAAGAAATTCTTGCAAAGACTTATAAACTTGATCTTGATGTTGATATATATTGTTTAAAAAATTTTAAAGCAATATACCATATTGGAAAAGGTCATTTAACGCATTCATTAGATGGTTTTACTTTAAAAAGTGATAATAATAACTTATTTGTTAAACAAGGACCTTTAGAAAATTATAGTTTATATTCAGATTATTATTGGTATGAAATAGATGATATTATTTGTATTTGTGATAAAGAATATCATTATTATTGTGTTCCTAAAAATAAAAAAGATGTCGTTGCAAAAGCACGTATTGCTGCTGAAGAAATCTATAAACTAAAAAAGGATAATTTAATTTAAAAATTATTTTGCGACCATTAGTAAATATAGTTATTTATAAAGTTTCTTAACAAAATCAACGTCAAGGTTTTCAAATGTTATAGTGTCTACTTTTTTTAACACTTTTTTATAATCTTCTTCACTTCTAATTGTCCAAACATTTAAAAGACCATGATGTTTTTTATACTTTTTAATTTTTTGGTTATCTAAAAGATTCATATCAATATCAAGATATTCAAAGAAATTTCTAAAGAAAAGAGATTTCTTTCGACTAGAAGTTAAAAGAAGTCCTCTTTTAAATGGTTCTTTTTTTATATAAAAAAGTGATAGTGGATCAAATGATATAATCGTTACTTTTTTCTTATCTTTAATGCTTTTTAAAGCTTGACTTGCAATTAGTGCCAATTTTTTACTATTTTTATTAAATGGTTTTAATTCAATAACCATAGTATTTCTTTCGTTATTTAATTTTAAGACGTCGTCTAAAGTAGGAATTTTTTCTCCATCTAATAATTTATAATTATTTTGAATTTCATTTAAAGTAAGTTCTTCAATAATTCCTTCTTTACCAGTTGTTCTTATTAAATTTGAGTCATGCATAACAACTAATTTATTATCTTTTGTTAAATGAATATCAAATTCAAATGCAAAATCGTTGTCTATTGCGTTTTTAAACGCTAATAAACCATTTTCGGTATATTTCTCATTATGTAGTCCTCTATGAGCAATACCTTTAAAAAAATCTTGATAAAAATCGTTTTTATTTGCTTTCATAATGTAATCCTATCTTTCTTTAATTTTATTCTACTGAGTAAGAAAATAGTAAAATATCCTTCACTTTTTACTTTTCTTTTAATTTAAATAATTCAAGTTTTTTCTCCTAATAGCCTAATGACTTTTAAGGAATAATAACATTCTAGAAAATTCTCTTCAAGTTAAGACTTATTAAGTAAAATAATTATTTATTAATAAAACTATGTTTTTATTCCAATTTATATCATATATAATTTTAAAAAAGAGGTCGTTATGAAAAAAAGAAAATGGGTTAAACCTTTGATTATTGTAATAATATGTATTATTTTTGTTCCGCTTGTAATATCTTTAAGTTATGTAGGATATGTAGTTTTTTCTTACCATAGAATTGGTGATAAAGAATTAAGTGTCACACATAAATCTAATAATATCGCAGTTGAGTTGAATAAAGATTTAACTTTTACAACTTATAATATAGGTTTTGGGGCATATAGTGATAATTATTCATTCTTTATGGACAAAGGTTATGATGAAAATGGCAACCCTACACAAGGAAAATATGGAAAAGCTATTTCTAAAGAAGATGTGCTTAAAAATATCAATGGATCTATAAAAATTGTTAAAGAATTAAATAGTGATTTTTATGCTTTTCAAGAAGTTGATGAAAATAGTGATAGAGCATATCACGTAAATCAAAAAGAAATGTTAATAAACGAATTTAATAATTTTGATTCAACTTACGCTATTAATTTTGATAGTGCTTATTTATTTTATCCTTTTAATGATCCACATGGCAAAAGCTTAGCTGGTTTATCAACCTTTTCAAAATATAAAATTAATACTTCTTATAGAAAAGAATATACAGTATCCAATGATTTTTCTAAATTCTTTGATTTAGATAGATGTTTTAGCGTTAATAAAATTAAAACAAGTAATAATAAAGAACTTGTTTTAATAAATTCCCACATGAGTGCTTATGATGAAAGTGGGGTAATTAGAAATAAACAAGTTCATGAATTAAATTCATTTATGAAAAGTGAATTTAATAAAGGAAATTATGTTGTTTGTGGTGGTGATTTTAATCATGATTTATTAACAAATAACCCACTTTTTTCAATGTATAACACAACAAATTTTGCATATAAAAATATTATTAAACAAAAGAAGCCTGATTGGTTAAGTTATATGTTTGACGAAAATAAAAAATCTAATTTTGGTGGCGAATTTAATATTTATGCTGCAGATAATGAACCTTCTTGTAGAGATTGTGACGTTCCTTATACTATAAACGACACATTTGTTTCAACAGTTGATGGTTTTATTGTAAGTGGTAATGTTAAAGTAACAAAAGTATTTACAACAAAAACCATTGAACCTAATGGATTTAATTTTAGTGATCATCAACCAACAACCTTAACTTTCAATTTATTATAAATATTGATAATTTAAGTAGGAAAGTTATTGCTTTTGTGAGAAAATATTTTGTATGGATTTATTAAATGGTAATTTAAAACGTATTTATTTTAAGTATTTATTAGCAGCATTTGGTAGTTCAATTGTAGTTTGCATTTATAGTTTAGTAGATGTTGCGATGGTTGGACAATATCATGGTTCAGTTGGAACAAGTGCTTTAGCGATTGTTTCTCCAATATGGAGTATTATTTATGCAATTGGACTATTATTTGGTATAGGTGGTTCAATTATGTTTTCTTATATCAAAGGGAAAACTAATGATATTAAGTTAGCTAATAAATATTTTACTTCATCAATATTTTATGGATTAGTGTTTTCTATTTTGGTAACCATATTAATAATTGTTTTTGAAGACAATTTATTGTACTTTTTCGGTGTTAGTGAAGAATTATTGCCTTATTGTAAAGCTTATTTAAAGTATATTAAATTTACTCTTCCCTTCTTTGTTTTCAGTCAACTTTTAACTGTTTATTTAAGAAATGATGATGATCCAACACTTGCTGTAATTGCAATAGTAGGTGCTGGTGTATTTAATATGGTAGGTGATTATTTATTAGTTTTTGTTTGTGATATGGGTATTGAAGGTGCAGGAATTGCCACGATGCTTGGGGCAATTATTTCGTTTTCATTAACGTTAATACATTTTTTAAAGAAGAAAAATACACTTAAACTTGTTTTTGATAAGACTATATTTGGCTTAGTGTTTGATATTTTTAAGCATGGTTTCCCTTCATTTATTGTTGACCTTGCTATTGGCATATTATCTATTATTTTTAATAACCAGATTATGAAATATTTAAATCAAGATGCACTCTCAATATATGGCGTAATTGTTAATATTTCAATTTTTGTACAATGCAGTGGATATGGTGTAGGTCAAGGTTCTCAACCAATTTTATCTAAGAATTTTGGTGCAAATAAACTTGATAGAGTAGTGACAATTAATAAATATGCTTCAATTACTACATTTATAGTTAGTTTAATATTTGTTATTATTGCAGTTTTAATACCAGATAAAATAATTACAATATTTATGAAACCAAGTGCTGGGGTTTTAAAAATTGCCCCATTTATATTTAGAACTTACGCCGTTTCTTATCTTTTATTTGTTTTTAATATTTATTCGACATATTTTTTCCAATCTATATTAAAAAGTAAGATTTCGCTTGTTATTTCTCTTTCAAGATCTTTAGTAGTTAGTGGTCTATTTGCTTTAATATTACCTTTAATAAATAAAGATGCTTTATGGTTTACAATGCCTTTAACTGAACTTGTAACCTTCTTATTTGCAAGCATTATGATGCTTAAATCGCTAAAAAATATAAATGAACAATATAAAAGGAGTTTAGATCATGTTAATTAATTTTGATAATATTAAAGAAACAGAAGTTAAAAATTTTCATAATGGTGATAAAGTAATTTATTTTAAGACATATGAAGATAATGATTTTAAAATTATGAAATCAATAATGGTGCCTGGTTCATCAAATGGTTTACATGAACATATAGATAACGCAGAAATAATTTATGTAATAAGCGGAAAAGGTTATGCAATTGTTGATGGAGAAAAAGAAATTTTAGTGCCTGGCGTCGTAACTTATTGTAAAAAAGGCTCAAGTCACGCAATTTTCAATGATGGAGGCGAAGATTTAGTTTGTTTTAATGTTGTAAATAAATAGATTATTTTTTGCTTTTTTATCTATTTTTATATATTATAAATATATGGATTTTGCAGGTATTCAAAAAGTATCTTTAGTTGATTTTGAAGGCAAGGTAGCTTGCACACTTTTTACTGCTGGATGCAATTTTAGATGTCCTTTTTGTCATAATTCAGAACTTGTTATATATAAAAAAGATGTCACATATATTCCATTTAATGAAATTTTAAATTATTTAGAAAATAGAAAAGGGATGCTTGATGCAGTTGTTATAAGTGGTGGAGAACCAACTCTCATGCCTGATTTAAAAGAAAAATTATATGAAATTAAAAAGTTAGGTTATTTAATAAAACTTGATACAAATGGTTCTAATCCAGAATTATTAAAAGAATTAGTTTCACTTAATTTGGTTGATTATGTCGCAATGGATATTAAAAATTCTTTAAATGCTTATAATAAAACAATCGGTTTAGAAAATTTTAACGATTCTCCAATATTAGAATCAATTAATTACCTATTAAATGGTGATGTTGATTATGAATTTAGAACAACTTTAGTAAGAGAATTTCATGATGAAGATGAAATAAGAGAAATTGCAAAGATTATTTCTGGAGCTAAAAGATATTATTTACAAAAATTTAAAAATAGTGAGCAATGCATCAATCATAATTTACATGAAGTTCCTCTAAAAGAAGCTCTTCGTTATAAAAATATTTTATTACCTTACATTAATAAAGTTGAGCTTCGAGGATATGATATTGAAGAAAAATAAAACACCTACTGGATTAACAGTAGGTGTTTTTCTAATTTAATTTTTTTGATATTTCAACTGCAGCAATAGCTCCATCACTTATTGCTGTAACAACTTGTCGAACATCTTTTACTCGACAATCACCAACCGCGTAAACGTTAGGTGTCTTAGTTTCCATTTTTTCGTTTGTTATTATAAAACCTCTAGAATCTAAATCTACGAGATTTTTAAATTGGTCATTTTGTGGAATTTGACCAATTGCTATAAAAACACCTTTACATGGAATAATTTTTTCTTCAGAAGTTTTAGTGTTTTTAAAAGTTAAACTTTCAATTTCATTTTCGCCATTAAAACTAACTAAAGATAAATTATGTTCAACATGAATGTTGTTTTTAGTTTTTAATGCATCAATTAACTTTCTTTCGCCAAAAAATTTATCAAATAATGTACAAATTGTGACATTTTTACAATAATTACAAAGATTTAAAGCATATTGAAGAGCAGTATTTGCGTCACCTATAACAACAACATCTTCATTTTTAAAGAAAGCTCCATCACATGTAGCGCAATATGAGATACCTTTACCAGTTAATTCTTTTTCATGAGGTAAACCCATTTCTTTATGCTTACAACCAGTTGCAAGAATAATCGTTTTTCCTTCATATTGGTTATAATTTGTATGAACTATAAATTTATCTTCATTTCTAATTATATTTAAAACGTCTTCAAGTTCAAATTGTGCACCTAAATCCATTACTTGATCGAATAAATTATTTGCAAAATCTAAACCACTAATAGCTTTTATTGAAGGATAATTTTCAAGACGTGGAGAATTAGCAATTTGTCCACCAAAGTTTTCTTTTTCAAGTATTAAAACTTTCTTATTAGCTCTTAATAAATAAAGGGCGGCTGTTAAACCAGCTGGGCCGCCACCTATTATTATTGAATCAAACATAATTATGATACCTTACGTGATTCTTCAATATATCCTTTTATTAAGGAAGCATTTTCATAAACATCATAACTATTTCCATCTGGAACAAGTAGTGTAGGAACTTTTTTAATTCCTAAACGAATAGTTTCATCTTTATTTTCTTCAGCGTCAACAACTTTATATTTAACACCTGCTTTATCTAATAACATTTTTGCCATTTTACAATTTGGACAGGTTTTAGTTGAAAATAAAGTAATCTCTTTAACGAAGTTTTCGTTATGATCTTCTTTTTCGCTTTCTTCAAGTTTTTCTTGATCTTTGTTCGTGAAATGAGATGCTTCAAGAGTATATTCTTTTCTTTCTTTAAATTCTTCAGTTTTACCAGCATTCCAGTTTTTAATTGGACGATAATATCCAGTAATACGTGAATAAACTTCAGTTTCTTTACCACATATTGGGCATTTATAGACTTCACCAGGAATATATCCATGATCTGCGCAAATTGAATAAGTTGGAGACATTGTGAAATATGGAATATGATAATTTTTAGCAATCTTTCTTACAAGATTCATACAAGCTTGCCAGGAAGGAAGTTTTTCACCAAGGAAAGTATGGAAAACTGTTCCAGAGGTATATAAAGTTTGTAATCTATCTTGAATATCAAGGGCGCTAAATATATCTTCGGTATAATTAACAGGTAAATGACTACTATTTGTATAATATGGAGTTTTATCGTTATTTATACCACTTGCTGTAATAATATCTGGATATCTTTCTTTATCATGTTTTGCTAAACGATAAGAAGTTGATTCAGCTGGAGTAGCTTCAAGATTATATAAATCACCATATTGTTCTTGATAATCACTTAATTTATTACGCATGAAATTTAAAACTTCAACAGCAAAATCTTGAGCTTCTTTATGACTTAAATCTTGTCTAATCCAACGAGCATTTAAGCAACATTCATTCATACCAACAAGTCCAATAGTAGAAAAGTGGTTATTAAATGTTCCTAAATATCGTTTAGTATATGGATAAAGTCCAGCTTCAAGTAAAGCAGTGATAGTGTTACGTTTAACTTTAAGTGATCTTGCGCTAATATCCATTAATCTTTCGAGTCTTTGATAGAAATCAGCCTTATCAGTTGCAAGATAACCAATACGAGGTAAATTAATAGTTACAACACCTATTGAACCGGTTGATTCACCAGATCCAAAGAAACCACCGCCTTTTTTACGTAATTCACGTAAATCGAGTCTTAAACGGCAGCACATACTTCTAACGTCACTTGGTTCCATATCACTATTAATGTAGTTTGAAAAATATGGAGTACCATATTTTGCGGTCATCTCGAATAATAATCTATTATTTTCAGTTTCAGACCAATCAAAATCACGAGTTATTGAGTATGTTGGAATAGGATATTGGAAACCTCTACCATTAGCGTCGCCTTCAATCATACATTCAATAAAGGCTTTGTTAACCATATCCATTTCTTTTTTACAATCTTTATATTTAAAGTTTTGTTCAACGCCACCAACAATTGCATTTAAATTTGCAAGGTCATTTGGACAAACCCAATCTAATGTAATATTTGTAAATGGTGCTTGTGTTCCCCAACGTGATGGAGTATTAACACCAAATATGAATGATTGTATGCATTGTTTAACTTCTTTATATGATAAGTTATCTTTTTTAACAAATGGTGCAAGATATGTATCAAAACTTGAGAAAGCTTGAGCTCCAGCCCATTCATTTTGCATGATACCAAGGAAATTAACCATTTGATTACAAAGAGTTGATAAATGGCTTGCTGGAGCGCTAGAAATCTTTCCAGGGACGCCACCTAAACCTTCTTTAATAAGTTGTTTTAAACTCCAACCAGCACAATATCCAGTAAGCATGCTTAAATCATGAATATGAATATCAGCATTTTTATGTGCTTCACCAATTTCTGGATCATAAACTTGGCTTAACCAATAATTAGCAGTAATAGCGCCACTATTTGATAAAATTAAGCCACCAACACTATAAGTAACAGTGGAGTTTTCTTTAACTCTCCAGTCAGAAACTTTTAAATAACTATCAACTAATTTTTTATAATCTAAAGTAGTTGAAGCAACATTTCTTAATGAAGTATGTTGTTGTCTATATAACATATAAGCCTTGGCTACTTTAACAAAACCGGCTTGTATAAGGGTAATTTCAACAGCATCTTGTATATCTTCAACTGAGATTACATCTCCTTTAACTTTTTCTTCAAAATTACTTGTAACTTTTAATGATAATAATTGAATAATTTCATTGGTATAGCTAACATGTTCAGCAATAAAGGCTTTTTCAATTGCTAAAGATATTTTGTTTAAATCAAATCCAACTATACTTCCATCTCTTTTTTTAACACTTAACATTGTTTCCCTCCCTTTTTTGACGTAAATAAAAACGAAATTTAGCTTGTTACTTTCTTTTCAATTTCGTACATATAATTTAAATGAGAAATGAATTAATTAAAACATGAAAATTTAGATTTTTTATTTTCAAAAAATGCATTTAGGTAAATTTAGTAAAAAACGTTGTAAATAGTACAAAATTAGTAATAATTTTATATAAAAAAATTTGACACTGTATAAATAAAAATATATACAGTGTCAAAATTATATGTGGAAAACTAATTTTTATGAAAATGTTTTCTTTATTTTGAAAATTAAGACTCAGCTAACTCGAATTTTTTATATAAATCATCGACAGTGAGCTTACTTTTTTCTTCTTTATTAGCGTCGAGTATTATTTTACCATCACTTATCATTATAAGTCTATTACCAAATTTAAGAGCATCTTTCATGTTATGAGTGACCATTAAAGTTGTTAAATTGTTATCTTTTACGATTTTATCAGTTAAATTTAGTATTAATTTAGATGTTTTGGGATCTAAAGCAGCGGTATGTTCATCAAGTAAAAGTATTTGAGGTTTTTTTAGAGTAGCCATAATAAGCGTTAAAGCTTGTCTTTGACCACCAGAAAGTGAAGAAACTGGTTCACTAAAATTCTTTTCAATTCCTAAATTTAGAGGTGATAAAATTTTTTCATATTCTTTAAGGTAATTCTTTTTTAAAGCCCAAGATAGTGTTCTTTTTTCTCCTCTTTTTCTTGCTAGAGCAAGGTTTTCCTCAATTGAAATATCTCCAATTGTTCCAAGAGTTGGATCTTGAAACACTCTACCTATATATTTAGCTCGTTTATTTTCATTTAAATGAGTAACATTTATATTATTAAATAAAATTTCGCCACTTGTAGGAGCAAAATATCCACTAATCGTATTTAATAGTGTAGATTTACCTGATCCATTAGAACCGATTATTGTAATAAAATCCCCATCATTTATCTTAATATTTATATTTTTAAGAATATGTTTTATATGATTTGTCATGCTTGTTGTTTCAAAGTCTTTATTAATATTTTTAAGTTCAATCATTTTTTGTCTCCTTAATTATTAATTTTTTTGGTTTTAAATGGATTTTTTTAATTAATGGTATTGAAACAATGATTGTAATAATTATTGCTTGAATTAAGAAAGTATAATTAGTATTAAATCCTGGGATTGAATAAATAATATCCATAACAAACCAATAGATTAAACTACCAAAGATAATAGATATTAAACTCTTTTTGAAGGTGAATTTATGTCTAATAAGTATTTCACCTAAAAATACAATAGCAAGACCTATAACAATTGTTCCTTTACCACTATCAACAGCAGTAGCTTTATTGATTTGTCCCCATAAAGCACCACTTAATGAAATAAAAATATTTGCAATAACCATACCAATAATATAACGAGTATTAATATTTATGCCATTTGCTTTACTCATAGTTTTATTTTTTCCAACCGCTCTTAAAGATAGACCATATTCAGTCCCAAAAAACCAATAAACAACAAAGAAGACAATTACAACAAAAAATAATAAAACTATAATTTGTGTTAAAACCTTATGGTTAAATAAATTATTAATTAATGAAAAAATTGTCTCTTTTCCTGTATCTAAAGTAATATTTCCTTTACTTATTAATACATTAACAGTATATAAGCTAATCATAATAATTATTCCACTTAATAAAGATGGAATTTTTAAATATATATGCAATAAACCATTAATGAATCCTATAAAAGCACCAATAACTATTGAAAATAATATAGAACTAAATGGATCAATACCAATATTTATAAAAAATAAAGTAGTAATTGCTGATAAAGGAAAAACTCCTTCTACGCTTAGATCAGCAATATTTAAGACCCTATAAGTTATAAAAACACCTAAAGAAAATAACGCCCAAATTAAGCCCTGTATCGGTACATCTGTTAAAAATAAATATAAAATAGCTTCTAAGTTCATAAACAACCTCTTTTAATTAAAGTGATTTTATTTTTTCTGGGATTTCAATTCTTGATTGATTAAAAAATTCCTCATTAATTTCTAAAGAAAAACTTTTTGATTTTTCGTATGGTATATCTTTTGCTTCTTTTTCGCCTTTCAATATTTTTGAAGCAATTTCTCCAGTTTGTTTTCCAAGTTTAAAGTAATCAACTCCAAAGCCTAAAGAACCGCCATTTTTAACAATAGAGGTATCGGCACATACTAAAACCATTTTATTATCAATAGCTGTTTCTTTAATTAATGAAATATTTTCAGCAATCATGTTGTCAGTTGGAATAAATATTCCATTTACACCCTTACTTACTAAACTTGTTAATGTTGATTTTAATTGAGTAGTGCTAGTTATTCCAGCATCAACAAAATTTAAATTTAAATCTTTACAAGCACTTTTACATTCATCTTTTTGTATTTGCGAATTTTGTTCAGCAGAATTATATAAACAAGCGATATTTTTAATAAAATCAAAATAACTAAATAAAGAGACATTCTTTTTTGTATCACCTTCGTCACTTGTGCCAGTTATATTTTGATATTCTTTTGTTGGAACAAGTTTTGCACTATTTGGATCAGTTACAGCACTAAAAAGAACTGGGATATCTTTTTCTGTATCAATAGCTTGTGATTTTAAGCTTTGAGCAGAAGATGTGGATATTCCAAACACTAAATCACTAGATAAAACTAAAGATTTAGCAATCGTAGATTGTTTAGAAAGATCACCTTCAGGATTTTGAATATTAAATTTAACATTTTCTCCATCAATAAAACCATTTTCGTTTAATCCTTCAATAAAACCTTTTCTTGTAAGGTCTAAGGCTTCATGAGAAGAAATTTGTAAAATACCAATATTTTTTATGTTGGTATTTAAATCTAAACAACTCTCAAGACATAAACTACTAAATAATAACGTCGCAACTAATAACTTCTTTTTCATAAAATTTTCTTCCTTTCTTATTAAATAAAAAACCTAGGCATCAATGCCTAGGTAATAATCATGTCTATTATTGCTTAAGCATTGAAGTTAACTTCTTTACTTAAGCGCAACCAAAATAAAAAAAGTTAACTATTTATTTTGTTGCAATAATAGTACGAGGAAGTATAAAAAATATCTTTCTTAAATAAACTCATTTACCTTCCTCCTTGTCTAAATTATGAAACAAAAAAATTTTTTGACAATAGATTTTTTTAAAAAGTTATAATATAAACATGAAAAAAGAAAAAAGTTGTGGAGCAGTTATTTATAAGGTTATTGATAAAAAGATATATTATCTTTTATCTATTATGTCTTTAGGTCACATAAGTTTAACTAAAGGACATGTAGAAAATCATGAAACTGAAGAAGAAACTGCTCAAAGAGAAATTTTTGAAGAAACAAGTTTACATCCTGAAATTGATACCAATTTTAGAAAAGTCATTACTTATAGTCCTAAAAAAGGGGTTAGTAAAGATGTAGTATTTTTTGTTGCAAAAACTAATGAAAATTTTTTCCCAAAAGATTATCACGATGATGAAGTTATAGACTTTATGTGGTTAGAATATAAAAACGCTCTTATAAAATTAACTCATGAGTCTGATAAAAGTGTTTTAACTGAAGCTAATAAATATATTTTAAAAAAGGAGAATTTATAAATGGAAAATTTTAATTATTATAATGGAACACGTTATGTTTTTGGAAAAGATAGCGATAATGAAGTTGGAGTATATCTTAAAAAGTATGGAGCAACCAAAGTTTTAATTCATTATGGAAGACATCCAAAAACATCTGGTTTAATCGATAAAATTATCGAAAATTTAAAGAAAGAAAATATAGATTATGTTGAACTTGGTGGGGTTGAACCAAATCCTCGTGATACTTTAGTTTATAAAGGAATAGATCTTGCTAAAAAAGAAAAAATTGATTTTATTCTTGCCGTAGGTGGAGGAAGTGTAATTGATAGCGCTAAAGCTATTGGTCTTGGCTATTATTATGATGGCGATTTATATACGATGTATGAAAAACAAGAACCAGTTTTAAAATCTTTACCTATTGGTGTTATTTTAACAATTGCAGCAGCTGGAAGTGAATCATCAACTAATTCTGTAATTAATTTTGAGTCAAGAGGACTTAAAAGAGGTTTTAGTACGGAAGTTGAAAGACCAAAATTTGCAATTTTAAATCCAGAATTAACTTATTCCTTATCTGATTTTCAAACATCTTGTGGAATTACTGATATAATGGCTCATCTTTTAGAAAGATATTTTTCTAAATCAAAAGATTGTTTTGTTTCTCAAAGAATGATTGAAGGTGTTCTTCAATCAATAATTTATGATTCAGTGCCAAGGTTAATGAAAGATAAAAAAGATTATGGAGCAAGAAGTAATATTATGTGGGCTGGAACATTAGCTCATAATAATATTATGGGAGTTGATCGAAAACAAGATTGGTGTTCTCATAAATTAGAACATGAATTATCTGCTAAATATGATGTTGCACATGGTGCAGGTCTTGCAACTGTTTTTCCAGCATGGATGCTATATAACTATAAAGTTGATATTGATTTATTTTATTATTTTGCAACAAGAATTATGCATATTAAAGAAGATAATAATAAAGAAGCAGTAGTTTTAGCTGGTATTGATAAATTTAAAACTTTTTTACATGATGTATTAAAAATGCCAACATCTTTTAAAGAATTAGGAGCTAAAAAGGAAGATATTCCTTATCTTGTAGATAAGTTATTTGTTAATCAACCAGTGGTTGGTGGATTTAAACAAATTGATAAAAATGATGCTACAAATATCTATAATTTAATGCTTTAAAAAGAGTTATCTAAAGCTAACCTTTCAGTATAAAATACTGATATAATTTAAAAATCAGTAAAAATATATTAAATAATCAAAAAATTGCGATTTATTCTTTCTTATCAGTATTTTTGCATGTATAATAATACTAATTTAAGGAGTAAAATAATGAACTTAAGAAAAGAAGCGGTTAGCCTCATCAAAAGCATTTGTAACCGCTATAAAAATGAGCCTTCACCGCTCATGTTGATTTTAAGTGATGTTCAAAAAGAATATGGTTATATTCCTCTTGAAGTACAAGAGATTATTTCTCATGAAACAAATATTCCAGTAAGTGAAATTTATGGAGTTGTAACTTTTTATAATTTCTTTAGTTTAAACCCAAAAGGAAAGTATGTTATTGGAGTTTGTATTGGAACAGCATGTTACGTTAAAGGCGGACAACAAATTGAAGATAAGTTTCTTGAATTGTTGAAAATTAAACCAGGAGAAACAACTGAAGATGGTTTATTTACTGTCGATGGTCTTCGTTGTATTGGTGCATGTGCACTTGCTCCAGCCTTATCCATTAATGGAAAAGTTTATCCAAAGATGACAGTCGACAAAGTAGCTGCAGTTATTAAAGAATATCAAGATAAGGAGAACTAGTATGTCAGTATTAATTAAAAGTGAAGCTTTACTTGATAAAAAGATTAAAAGCTGCGTTGATTGCTTAGAAAAGAAGTTTAATGGAGAAGATGGTAAACGTCATATTGTTGTTTGTGGTGGTACTGGTTGTTTAAGTAGTGAATCTAAAGAGATTTTAGATGAATTAAATAGAATGATTAGAGACCATAATCTTGAAGATAAAGTTGAAGCAAATATTGTTGGTTGCTTTGGTTTTTGTTCGCAAGGTCCTTTCGTAAAAATTTATCCAGAAGATACTTTATATCATGCTGTTAAAGTTAGTGATGTTGCTAAAATATTTGATGAAGACATTATTAATCATCGTGTAGTTACTGAATTATTATATGAAGATCCAAATACTCATGAAAGAATTCAAAAACAAGATGATATTAATTTCTACGCTAAACAAAAACGTATCGTTTTACATGGTTCAGGAACAATTAATCCTGAAGATTTAAATGAAGCTTTTGGAAATCATAGTTTTGAAGCTTTTAAAAAGGTCTTACATATGAATCAACAAGAAGTTGTTGATGAAATTTTAGCTAGTGGATTAAGAGGAAGAGGTGGTGCTGGTTTCCCAACTGGTAAAAAATGGCAATTCGCTCTCAATTCAAAAAGCGATCAAAAATATGTTGTTTGTAATGGTGATGAGGGTGATCCAGGTGCATTTATGGATCGTTCAATATTAGAAGCAAATCCAGTTAATGTTATTGAAGGTATGATGATTGCTGGGTACGCAATAGGTGCACAAGATGGTTATTTCTATGTCCGTGCTGAATATCCAGTAGCAGTCGATAGACTAAAAAAGGCAATCAGTGAACTCGAAGAAGTTGGTTTACTTGGCGATAATATTTTAGGAACTAATTTTTCATTTAGATGTCACCTTAGGCTTGGAGCTGGAGCATTTGTTTGTGGTGAAGAAACAGCTCTTTTAAATTCTATTGAAGGAAAAAGAGGCATGCCAAGACCTCGTCCACCTTTCCCAGCTGTCAGTGGTTTATGGGGAAAACCAACTATTATCAATAATGTTGAAACATTAGCTAATGTTGCATGGATTATTAATCATGGTGCTAAAGAATACGCTAATATTGGTGATGAAGATAGTAAAGGAACAAAAATTTTTGCTCTTGGTGGAAAAGTTAAAAACGTTGGTCTTGTTGAAGTTCCTATGGGAACAACTTTAAGAACCTTAATTTATGATATTGGTGGAGGAATTACAAACGATAAAAAATTCCAAGCCATTCAAACAGGTGGCCCATCTGGTGGTTGCTTAACTGAAAAAGAACTTGATACTCCAATTGATTATGGTTCACTTGTTAAAGCTGGCTCAATGATGGGAAGTGGTGGCGCAATTGTTATGGATGAAGACAATTGTATGGTTGATGTTGCTAAATTCTATCTTGAATTTATATGTGATGAATCTTGTGGAAAATGCACACCATGCCGTATTGGAACAAAAAGATTATTAGAAGTTTTAACTCGTATTACTGATGGAAAAGGTACATTAGAAGATCTTGATACATTAAAGAGTTTAGCATCTACTATTAAAACTGGTGCTCTTTGTGGTCTTGGTCAAACTGCAGCCAATCCTGTTTTATCAACTCTTGAAAAATTCTATGACATTTATGAAGAACATGTTGTTGATAAAAAATGTCGTAATGGCGTTTGTAAACACCTTATTTCTTATTACGTTGATCCAAATAAATGTAAAAAATGTTCAATGTGTGCAAGAAATTGTCCAGTTGGTTGTATAAGTGGGGTTGTAGGGAAAGAACCTTATGTTATTGATACCAAAAAATGTATTAAATGTGGTACTTGTATGGCAGTTTGTAGATTTAAAGCCATCTATAAAAAATAAGGAGATATCTTAATTATGAATAAAATTATTACAATTTATATTGAAAATAGACCTTATGAAGTTGAAGATGGACAAACTATTTTAGAAGCTGCTAGAAAGTGCGGATATAATATTCCTACTCTTTGTTCTTGGAAAAAGGGTAAATGTTCATTAGCTTCATGTCGTGTATGTTTAGTACATGTTGATGGAGCAAGAGGACTTGTTCCTGCTTGTGCTTATCCAATAAGCGACAAGATGCATATTTCAATTAATGATCCTGAGGCTGTAATTGCAAGAAGAACAAGTGTTGAACTTTTACTTTCTAATCACTATTTTGATTGCAAATCATGTAGTAAAGAGGGACATTGTGAACTTTTAGAAGTTGCAAATATTGTTGGAGCAAGACCTGAAGAATTTATAGGCGAAAAATCACCTGTAACAATTGATAAATTATCACCAGGTCTATTAAGAGATACTAGTAAATGCATTCTTTGTGGAAGATGTATTGAAGCTTGTAAAGACACTCAAGGACTTGGTATTTTAGGTTTTGAAAATCGTGGATTTAAGACAACAGTTGGTCCTGCACAAAATAGATCATTTAGTGAAGTTCCATGTATTCAATGTGGTCAATGTACTCTTGTTTGTCCAACAGGCGCTTTAATGGAACATTCAAGTATTGATGAACTTGACAAAGCTTTTAAAGAAAAGAAACTTGTTATTGTTCAAACAGCTCCTGCTGTAAGAGCAGCGATTGGTGAAGAATTTGGTGACAAAATTGGTACAACCTCAACTGGCAAAATGGTTGCGGCTTTACATAGATTAGGTTTTTATAGAGTATTTGATGTTAATTTTGCTGCTGACTTAACAATTGTTGAAGAAGCAACTGAGCTTATTCATCGAATTAAAGAAGGCAAAAAAGGTCCGATGATTACAAGTTGTTCACCTGGTTGGATTAATTATCTTGAATATTATTACCCAGATTTAATTGATCACGTTTCAAGTTGTAAATCTCCTCATACAATGATGGGAGCAGTTATAAAATCATATTATGCTGAAAAGCATAATATTGATCCAAAAAATATTTGTGTTGTTTCAATTATGCCATGTACTGCTAAAAAATATGAAATCCATAGACCTGGAGAAGACGTTAATGGTATAAAAGATGTTGATATTGTTTTAACAACTCGTGAACTTGCACGTGTTATTAAGCGTTCTGGAATTAATTGGAAAATGCTTCCAAATGAAGAATTCGATGATGATTTAATTGGCGAATACACTGGAGCTGGCGTAATATTTGGTGTTACAGGTGGCGTTATGGAAGCTGCTATTCGTAGTGCTTATTATTTCCTTACTGGTAACGAACTTGAACCAATTGAATTTAAACCAGTAAGAGGTCTTGAAGCAATTAAGACAGCATCAGTTGAAATTAATGGTCAAACGTTCAATTTTGCGGTAACTAGTGGAATGAAAAACGCTCGTAGGCTTCTTGAAGAAATAAGAAATAATGAATCAAAATATGATTTTATTGAAGTAATGGGTTGTCCAGGAGGATGTATTAATGGTGGAGGTCAACCATTTGTAAATCCATTATTCTTACCAAATGAAGAAGCTAATATCTTAGATACATATCGTAAGAAAAGAGCAGAAGTTTTATATCGTGAAGATGAAGGTAGAGCAATAAGAAGGTCGCATCTTAATCCAGAAATTAAAAAAATATATGAAGATTATTTTGAAGAATATGGAAGTGAAAAAGCTCATAAATATTTACATACCTTCTATAATGCTCATAGAGAGAAATATCCAAAAATTAAAAAATAAAAATTTAAGTGCTATGTAATTAAAACATAGCACTTTTTAAAATTATAAAGACTGATTGATAATTTTTCTTAAAAATAAATAAAATTATTTTAACTTGCTTTATAATTTTTATTCTTCATTGTAAAATTATTAAAAAGGTAAAGTTATGAAAAAACAAGCTTATAAAGAACGTGTCGTTTATCAAATATATCCAGCATCTTTTTGTGATTCAAATAATGATGGATGGGGAGATTTAAAGGGAATTATTTCTAAATTAGATTATTTAAAAGAATTAGGAATAGGGATAATTTGGCTTTCACCAATTTATGATTCTCCAATGTTTGATATGGGTTATGACATTAGTGATTATACAAAAATAAATCCACGTTTTGGAACAATGGAAGATTTTGATGCGTTAATTCATGAAGCTAATGCTAGAGATATTAAGATTATTATGGATCTTGTAATTAACCATACATCGACTGAACATCATTGGTTTCAAGAAGCTATAAACAATCCAACTACTAAATATCGAGAATATTATTATTTTAGAAAAGGACGTGGAAGAAAATTTAAAAAGGCTCCAAATAATTGGAAATCAATTTTTGTTGGGAGTGCTTGGAAACCTCTTGAAAATGATAAAACATGTTATTATATGCACCTTTTTTGTGATGAACAAGCTGATTTAAATTATCATAATGAAGAAGTAATTAAAGATGTTGAAAATATAATGAAATTTTGGCTTGATAAAGGTGTTTATGGCTTTAGATGCGATACTATAAGCTATTTATGGAAAGAAACTTTAAAAAATGGTAAACCAAGACTCACTGAAACTGGTAAAGAATATTATGATAATACCGAAGGAAATCACGTTTTACTTAAAAGATTTAGAAAAGATGTCTTAAATAAATATGACACAGTTATGATTGGTGAAGCACCAGGAGCAACAATTGATATAGCAAATAAATATATTAAAAATGGCGAACTTGATATGCTTATTTCATTTGAACATCAATATTGCGATAAAAATACATTAATTCCTATTTTTAAAAAACCATTTAATGTAAAAAAATTTAAAAAAATAATTTTTGATTATCAAAAAAATTGTGAATATTGCTGTAATTATCTTGAAAATCATGATCAATTAAGGTCAGTTTCAAGATTTATTAAACCTAAATATCGTGAAATAGGCGCTAAAGCTTTAGGAACTCTTCTTTTGACTTTAAAAGGTACACCTTTTATTTATCAAGGTGAAGAAATTGGAATGACAAATTATCCAGAACAACCAAAAAGAATAGAACAAGTAAACGATGTTGTTGCACATAATATATATAAAATGGCAAGAAAGATAGGTTTACCTCATAGTCTAGCAATGAAGGCTATTAAATTGCAAAATAGAGATAATGAAAGGTCGCCTATGCAATGGAATGACCGAATTAATGCAGGATTTAACAAAAATTGGGCACCTTGGCTTAAAGTTAATCCTGATTATATTGATAAAAATATTAATGTCGCTTTTGAAGAAAATGATAAAAATTCCGTTTTAAATTATTATAAAACCCTAATTAATTTTAGAAATAAAAATGATATTTTAAAAAATGGATCTTTTAAAGAAGAAAAATCTAAATCTTGTGTTTTTAAATTCATTAGAGAATATAAAAAACATAAATTATTAATAATTATTAATTTAAGTCCATATAAAATATTAGCAAAGGAAAAATATGATAGAAAACTTGTTATATCAAATTATGATCAAGATTTTTATAAATATTTACCACCTTATTTTGCAGGAATTTATATTATTCCTTAATTAACTTAATTCTTTTTTACCAGTATAAAGATCATAATAAAGACCTTTAAGAGCTAATAATTCATCATGGGTGCCAGACTCTTTGATTCTTCCTTCTTCCATGACGATTATTTTTGTTGCGTGTTTTATTGTTGATAAACGATGAGCAATAATTAAAGAAGTACGATTTTTCATTAATTCATCTATAGCTTGCGTTACAAGTTTTTCGGTTCTTGTATCAATATTACTTGTAGCTTCGTCTAGGATTAATAGTGGAGGTTGAGAAATTGCTGCTCTAGCGAGCGCTAAAAGTTGTCTTTGACCAGCACTTAAATTATGTCCATCATCATAAAGCATGGTTTCGTATTTTTTTGGAAGTCTTTCAATAAAATCATTAGCATTAGCAATTTTTGCCGCTTCAATTACCTCATCAGTTGTGCTATGCATTCTTACATAACGAATGTTATCTTTGATGGTAGTGGTAAATAAATGAGTATCTTGGGTAACAGAAGAAATAGATCTTCTTAAAGATTCTAATTTAATATCATTAATATTAATTCCATCATATATAATTTCACCTTCATTAATATTATATAATCTAGAAATTAACGATATAATCGTTGTTTTACCAGCTCCTGTAGGACCTACAAAAGCAATTTTATCTCCTGCTTGCGCTTTAAATGAAATGTTATGAAGAATTGTTTTACCTTTAACATATCCAAAAGTAACATTTTTGAATTCAATATCACCATTCATAGGTTTTATAGTAAATGTTCCATCTTTATTTGGAATCTTCCAAGCATATTTATCGCTATATTTTGTTGAATTATTATCTACTTTAATAAGAGTTACGGTACCTTTATCATCCTCAACTTTAGTATCTAAGAAATTAAATATACGTTCACTACCTGAAAGAGCAGTTAAAATATTGTTAACATGAGCAATAAAGAAATTTAATGGTTGGCAGGATTGTCTTACATAAACTAAATAAGTAGTTAAAGCTCCAAAATCAATTACTCCTTTAACTAAGAATAAACATCCTAAAATTGATGAAACAGCAAAATTAAAATATGAAAGAGAGGTAATTACTGGAGTATTAATTGCTGTATGATAAAAAGATTTTGTTGCTGATTTACGTAATTTTTCATTAAAATCATCAAATGATTTTAATGATTCAGCTTTATGATTAAAAGCTTTAATAACTTTAAGTCCATTAATATTTTCTTCAGCTGCCGCATTAACATTAGCTAATTCATTTTGAGTTTCAATATAATATTTTTGAGTAAATTTTCCATTTAAAACAATGAAAATAAATTCAGCAAACATAAATGCACAAACTACTAAAGATAAGTAAGGATTAATTAAAATCATACAAGTAATCGTGCCTACAATATTACCAAAACTAAATAAAATATTTGCAAAACTTATATTTAAAGCATCATATAAAGTAGAAATATCATTAGTAAAATAAGTCATTATTTCACCATGTTTATGTGTGTCAAAATAAGAAATTGGTAATTTTTCAGCATGTTCAATTAATTCATTTCTTATTCTATAAATGACTTTTTGTGAAATTCTTATCATCAATTGGGTATAACTAAATAATGCAATAATAGCTAAAGAATATAAAATAATCATATTAAGCAAAAGTTGCATAAATCTTTCGTAATATTCAACGATTTCTTTATGTTCTAATGCTTCATCTATTGCATTAATAACGTCTTTTAACATAAAAGTGCCATATATATTAGCAAATGATGAAAAACATATTAAAAGAAAAACCAAAAGTAATAGTGGAAGAGATTTTTTATAATATTTAAGTAATCTGAAATATACATTAATTTTTTTCATAATCAAAACCCCTTTGTTGCGAATTATGCATATCTTGATAAATCGAATCACTTAACAAAAGTTCTTTAGATGTTCCAATATCTTTAATCTTACCTTTATCAATAACAATAATTTTATCTGCATCTTCAATTGTGGAAATTTTTTCAGAAATAATAATTTTTGTAATACCTTTTAAAGATGTTTTTAAATTATTTTTTACGATTTTTTCCGTAACTCCATCAAGCGCACTAAAACTATCATCAAAAATTAAGATTTTTGGTTTCATTATTATTGCTCTTGCAATACAAATTCTTTGTCTTTGACCACCAGAAACATTAGTTCCACCCTCGCTAATTTCTGTATCAAATCCTTTATCAAGTTTATTTGTGATAAAGTCATAACAACAAGCGATTTTACAAGCTTTAATAACTTCATCCATTGAGGCATCTTTATTACCAAATTTTAAGTTTTCTAAAACAGTTCCTTTAAAAAGTAGTGGAGTTTGAAAACAAAAACCAATATTTTTATGTAATTCATATTCGCTATATTCTTTTACATTATTATTAGAAACTAAAATTTCACCTTTAGAAACATCATAATAACGATTAATGAGATTAATAAGTGTAGATTTTCCACTTCCAGTAGGTCCAACAATACCAACAGTTTCGCCTGATTTAATCGATAAATTAATATTTTCTAATACATAATTATCTTGGTTTTCAGTCGTTCTATAATATACATTTTTAAAAACTATATCGCCACTTGATACTTTAAGTTTACTATCGTTATCAAATTGAAGATCAATTTTTGTATTCATAACTTCAACAACTCTTATAACTGATGCATCAGCACGATTAACATTATTTAATCCATTATTAATCATTCTAAAAGCACCTAAAGATTGATTTAAGTAAGTCAAAAAAGCTGAAATATTTACGGTAGTAATAGCAAATTTTTCATTTATAACAAAAATTCCACCAACATAAAGAATAACAATAATCGTAGAAAAAATAACTAAATTCATAATAGGCATACTAAGAGCCGTCATACCATAAGATTTATTTGAAATTATTCTTAAATCATCGTTAATATCATTGAATTTATTTATTTCATAATTTTCTTTAACATAAGATTTTATCGTTTTAACATTTTTAATAGCTTCTTGCGTATCTTGATTTAATAAATCAGTAGTGGATTGCATCTTTTTATATTTTGGTCGAACTTTTAAAATAATATAGGCATAAACAATAAAAAGAATTATCATCGCAATGAATAAAATAAGCGATAAAATAGGCGAAATTATTAAAGAAAATATAACTGAACAAATAAGAAGCATTGGAGCTCTTATTAATGGTCTAAAATTAACACAAAAGGTGTTTTGAATAATCTGATTATCGTCAGTCAATCTAGTGATTAACGAAGATTGTCTTAAATTATCAATATTATTAAAACTAAAATTCTGGATTTTTTTATAAGTTTCCATTCTTAATAAAGCACCAAATTTTCTCCCAGTAAAAGCAATAAATTTTGAACTAATTGTTCCAAACGTAAAAGCTAAAACGGCGCATAAAATCATTATAATTGAGATAAATATTAAATAATTATCATTAATGTGATAAGTATTATTTTCTTTATAAACACCAATAGATAAGAGATAGTTCATTAAAAAAGGGACAAACATCTCTAATGAAGCTTCAATTATTGTAAAAAATAAAGAGATAAAGAATTCTCTTTTATATGGTTTTATATATTTAAATATAGTCTTATAAGGTTTAAAAAAAGCAAAAAATTTCATGCGTAAATTATATAAAAAAGAATGTGTTTTTTAAACACATTCTTAAGATTATTTTGATAAATTTTTTAAGTTTTTTATGACTTTAAAGGAAAACCATCTGCGTCCCTATCGACACTGCCAGTTAAAATAAAAATTCCATCAATGAAGGACCAAATGTATCCTGCACCAAATAGACAAGATAATACAAGTTGACCAATACCAATTCCAGTATATCCTAGATAAAGTCTTCCTATACCTGGAAGGAAAATATTTAATAAACCAGCAGCTATACGGCTTTTCATTTTACTAGCAATATATGCATTATTACAAAAAGCGTCATCATAATCAGATTCAATATCTACTGGTGTTCCACAATATGGACAATATTTTTCGCCATCTGGTATTTTTTCCCCACAATTTTTGCAAAACATAAGTTTTACCCCCCTAGAATTAATTTTATATGTTTACTAATTTTATGTAAATGTTAAACAAATAAAATATTTATTATTTAAAAAAATAAAAATAAAAAAATGTGTTTTTTACAACACATTTTTTTAAAATTTTCTTTTTTTAATTATTATTGACCTAAAGAGTTGCCATTTTTATCTCTTGTGACTTTACCAACTAAAATTAAAATTCCATCAATAAATGACCAAATATAACCTACACCAAAAAGGAAAGATAATAATAATTGAGCAATGCCAATACCAACATATCCAAGATAAATTCTTCCTATACCTGGAATGAAAATATTTAATATACCAGCAGCTAAACGACTTTTGCTATTGTTAGCATTAGTAACAACCGCCTTATTAACAGCATTTGAATGGTCTACAGCCCATCCACATTCAGGACAAAATTTAACGTCATCAGGGATTTCTTTACCACAATTTTCGCAAAACATATGTTTTACCTCCTAACTAATTATAAACATTAATCAATTTAATTTAAATCATTAACAAATAAACTTACAGTTAATTTATATATATTTTATAAATTACATAAATAGATTCCAATAAATACATACTTATATCTATAAAATAATCTTTATATTTATAAAAAATATTTATAAAATATAAGGGATTAAAAAAGGAGAAAAATTATGTCAAAAACATTTCAATTAGTTTTAATTAGACATGGCGAATCAGAATGGAATAAATTAAATTTATTTACTGGTTGGACTGATGTTGATTTAAGTGAAAAAGGTGTTGAAGAAGCTAAAAATGCTGGTCTTCTTCTTAAAAAAGAAGGTTTTAGTTTTGATGTTGCTTATACTTCTTATTTAAGACGTGCAATTCATACTTTAAATTATGTTCTTGCTGGATTAGAAGAAGAATATATTCCAGTTTATAAATCATGGAAATTAAATGAGAAACATTATGGTGCTCTTCAAGGATTAAATAAAGCTGATACCGCTGCAAAATATGGTGATGAACAAGTCAAACTTTGGAGAAGAAGTTATGATGTTCCAGCACCAGCTGTTGCTGAAGATGATCCACGTAATCCAGCTTTACAAGCTCCATATAAACATGTTAATCCAAAATTATTACCACGTACAGAATGTTTAAAAGACACTGTTGAAAGAGTTGTTCCATATTTTGAAAGTGAAATTAAACCTCAAATTCTTGCTGGTAAAAATGTTATTATCGCTGCTCATGGTAATAGCTTAAGAGCTTTAGTTAAATTCTTAGAGCACATCAGCGATAATGATATCGTTTCATTAAATATTCCAACAGGTGTCCCACTTGTCTATGAATTAGATGAAAATTTAAATGTTCTTAATAAACGTTATTTAGGCGATCAAGAAGCAATTAAAGCTGCAATGGCTGCTGTTGCAAATCAAGGTAAAGCCAAGAAATAAAATTAAAAATTTAAGGCATAGATTTTCTTAATCTATGCCTTTTTTGTTTTAAGATGAAAAACGAAATTATATTAACCAATATGGTGATGGTTTATGATGATAATTCTCGTATACTTGTACAAAATAGATTAGCAAATGATTGGCCTGGTATTAATTTTCCTGGTGGACACGTTAAATATAATGAATCAATTGAAGAATCATGTATCCGTGAAATTAAAGAAGAAACTGGTTTAACAATAAGTAATCTACATTTTTGTGGATTTTATGAATGGAATATCATTAATGAACATAAAAGACATTTAGCGATGTTATATAAAACTAAAGATTATAGTGGTGCACTAAAATCATCAAAAGAAGGTGAGATGATGTGGATTAAAATATCTGACATTAACAAATTTAAACAATCTACTGATTTAGATAAGATTCTAAAAATAATGCTCGATAATTAATTTATCATTATTTAAATAAAAAGGAATTGCAATAAATTGCAATTCCTTTTCTATAAGAAGAATTTTTTTATTCTAGTATAGCAGTTTATAAAACAGATTTTTTAGGATCGACAAGCATAGCTTTTGATTCGATTTCTTCATTAATCATCTTAATAAAGTCATCAACTGAAACGGTAACTTGTTTATCTGTACCATATTTACGATATGTAACTGTGTTATTTTTAACTTCATTATCACCAATAACAAGAGTATAAGGAATCTTCATCATTTGAGAATTTCTAATACGATAACCTAATTTTTCTTCGGAATCATCAAGCTCTACTCTTAATTTATAGCTCTTTAAATTTTCAACTAATTTCTTAGAGTATTCAAGGTGATAATTGTTGTTAACTGGTAAAACTCTAACTTGAACAGAAGTGCACCAAGTTGGGAAAGCTCCACCAAAGTTTTCAGTGATAATACCAATAAATCTTTCGATACTACCAAGCATTGCTCTATGAAGCATGATTGGTTGTTTCTTAGAACCATCTTTGTCAATATAGTAACAACCAAATCTCATTGGTAAGTTCATATCGAGTTGAATAGTTCCGCATTGCCAAACTCTACCCATACAATCTTTTAATTTGAAGTCGAGTTTTGGACCATAGAAAGCGCCATCACCAGGATTGATCTTGAATTCTTTACCACTAGCAAGGCAAGCTTCTTTTAAAATTTCTTCAGATTTATTCCATAAAGCAATATCACCAATATAACCTTCTTCTGGTCTTGTAGAAAGTTCAATACGATAATCAAGACCAAATAAACTATAACAATAGTTGTATAAACCAATTAATGTCTTAATTTCGGACTCTAATTGGTCTTCTCTACAGAAAATATGAGCATCATCTTGAGTAAAGCAACGGACTCTAAATAAACCATTTAAAGCGCCACTTGCTTCATGTCTATGAACAAGACCCATTTCAGCAATTCTACATGGTAAATCTTTATATGAATGAATACTTGAGTTATAAACTAAAATTGAACCTGGGCAATTCATTGGTTTAATAGCATATTCCTTGTCATCAATTTTAGTAGTGTACATATTTTGTTTATAGTGATCCCAATGTCCGCTAGTAATCCAAAGTTCTTTACTTAAAATAATTGGAGTATTAACGACTTGATAACCGTATTTATCTTGAATATCATACCACCAAGCTTCAATATTTCTTCTTAATGTCCAACCATTAGCGAGCCAGAATGGGAATCCTGGACCATATTCACTAATCATGAATAAGCCTAAATCTTTACCAATTTTACGATGATCACGTTTTTTAGCTTCTTCTTTTAACTTTAAATGCTTATCTAAATCTTCCTTAGTCCAGCAAGAAATACCATAAATTCTTGTTAATTGCTTATTTTTAGAATCACCTTTCCAATAAGCACCAGCAATATTTTCAAGTTTAAAGTGTTTAATATAACCAGTTGATGGAACATGAACTCCTAAACAAAGATCAAACCAATCACCTTGTTTATAAATAGAGATATCACCATCATTTAATTCATTAATAATTTCTTCTTTATATGGATTATTCTTAAAAAGTTCTAAAGCTTTTTCTTTTGAAACAACTTCTCTAATAATATATTCATCTTTTTTAGAGAATTCTTTCATTTTTGCTTCAATTTTTGGTAAATCTTCTTGTTTTAAAACATAATCTTTAAAATCAACATCATAATAGAATCCATCTTCAATTGCAGGACCAATAGTAAATAAAGCATCTGGCCAAAGAGCATGAATTGCTTGAGCCATAAGATGACTTGTTGAATGATTTAAAATATGAAAAGCTTCAGGAGATTCAGTTGTAATTAATTCCAATTCATTGGTTTCAGAAGGTATTTTTTGAAATAAATCGTAATCTTTTCCATCGGCTTTATAGGCTATTACTTTCTTTTTGTTATCTTTATCTAAAAGAAGAGCAACATCCATACCATTTGAACCATCTTTAACTTCAATTTCTTGTTTGTTAACTAATAATTTCATAATTTCCTCCTAATCTAAGAACGAAAAAGTCCTTAGATTTATTTATCTAAGGACGTAATATACGCGGTACCACCTTAGTTATAAGAAAATTAATTTTCTTATCACTCAGTTATAAATTTTAAGGATAAAATTCTAACCTTAGCTCCGAAGTGGTAATTAATTAATTTCTTTAAGGAATTTTTCACCAAACAATTCCCTCTCTAATAAAGAAGATTTAATTAATCGTTTCTTCCTCATCACCAATAATATAATATAATCTTATTTTTAACTAAATCAATAGTTTTAATCTAAATTTTTATCATCTGGTAATTGAATAATTCTCATGAAATTTGTTTTACCAGCACCAGTAGGAGTGCCACCGCTTAAAATAATAGCATCTCCTGGTTTTAATCCTAATTGTTTAGCATAATATATGGCTAAAACTTCCATTTCCTCAATGAAATCTGGCATTTTGGTTGGAATATATGTTGAATAAATCCCCCAATAAAGTGAATTTTGTAAGCAAGTTTTTTCTCTATTACTAATTGATAAAATAGGGCAACATGGTCTTGCTTTACTAATTCTACGACTAGAATTACCAGTTTCAGTAAAGCTTACAATAAGTTTTGCATTAATAAGTTTTGCAGTATTAGCAATAGAATTTGCGATAGCATCGTTATTATTTTTATTGCTCGAATCATAAGCTTCTTTAGCAAGCTTTTCAAAATCAAGTTGTTTTTCCATAGTGGAGGCAATTCTTGTTTGCATTGAACATGCTTCAACTGGATATTCGCCATTTGCACTTTCTCCACTTAGCATTACGCAATCACTTGATTCATTAATAGCAGTAGCAACATCACTTACTTCAGCTCTTGTTGGTACTGGACTATGACACATAGAATCAAGCATTTGAGTAGCAGTAATTACTGGTTTTCCTTCTTTTCTACATAATGAAATAAGTTCACTTTGAATGATAGGTACCTCTTCTGGAGGAATTTCAACACCTAAATCACCTCTTGCGACCATAATTCCATCGCTTGCATCAACAATTTCTTTAATATGAGATAAAGCAACAACGTTTTCAATTTTAGAAATAATCTTAATTTCTGGGTGACCTTGTTCTTTTAATAATTGTCTAATTTCATTTACGTCATCAGCACAAGAAACAAAAGAAGCACTAATAAAATCAACGTTATGTTCGCATCCCCAAATAAGGTCATTACGATCTTTTTCATTCATAAATGGCATTGAAAGTCGTGCGCCAACGCAATTAACACCTTTTTTGCTGCCTAAGTCATGACTATCTAATGCTTCACAAACAAGTTCGTGATTCTTTTCATCTTTTTCTTTGACAATTAAATCAAGCTTGCCATCATCAAATTTAATATGATTACCAATTTTACAATCATTATATAAACCAGGAAAATTAACACTGATTTTTTCAGGAGTTCCTAAAACTTCTTTCATAGAAATACGGATTATTTGTCCTTTTTTAACTGGAATTAAACCATTTTGCATATTGTGGCAACGAATTTCAGGACCTTTTGTGTCAAGCATAACAGCAATATATAATCCATCTTTCATTAAATCACGAGCTTTGTTTAATCTTCCAAGATGTTCTTCATAATCACCATGAGAAAAATTAAGACGCATACAATTCATCCCACTTTTAACAAGTTTTAAAAGCATTTCAGTAGATTCACTAGCTGGACCAATTGTACAAACAATCTTTGTATTCTTCGAAATATTATGTTTAATCACTTTATTACTCCTTATTTGATTAATTCGTAATCATCATATAAATCTTCGTGTTTATCACGTGGAGTAGCTAAAGCTTCATAAATATCTTGATAGTGGAGTTTATTGTTAACAATACCAACACAAACGCCACCAACACCTTCATCTAATAATTTAACAGCATAGGCGCCCATTCTTGTACTATTAAATCTTTCCATAGCACTTGGACGACCACCTCTTTGAATATATCCTAAAACATCAAGTCTAGTATCAAATCCAGTTTCTTTTTGAATTTTCTCAACTAAGGCTTTAGTGTCTAATAATTTTTCACTGACCAAAATTGTTACGTGATCTGGATTTGTTCTCTTTAAATTTTTAAGTTGTTCAATTAAATCATCTAAATCTACTGGTTTATCGTTAGTAATAATAAAATCAGCGTGTGTAGCAATACCAGCAAATAAGGTTAAATCACCACATTTATTACCCATAATCTCAACAACGCCACATCTATTATGACTGCTCATTGTATCATTTATCATATCAATAGCTTTAACAACTGTATTTAAGGCCGTATCAAAACCAATAGTAAAATCAGTAGAAGAAATATCATTATCGATAGTTCCAGGAAGACCAATACAATTTATACCTTGTTCGCTTAATTTTTTAGCACCCATATAACTTCCATCGCCACCAATTACAATTAAAGCATCAATACCATGTTTCTTTAATGTTTCAATGCCTTGTTTTTGAACTTCAGGATTTTTAAATTCAGGTAAACGAGCAGATTTTAAGACAGTACCACCTAATGAAGCACTATATTTTGCAAAATCTTTATCAACTTTTTCAATTTCATCATGGACTAATCCATAATATCCGTGTTTAATGACAAACATTTCTTTGTTTAATTTATAACCAGCTCTAATAGCACCAATCATAGCGCAATTCATGCCAGGCGCATCGCCTCCACTAGCTAAAATTCCAATTCTTTTGACCATAAATAAATATCCTTCTTTCGGGATAATTATATAATACTTTGGTATTAATATGTATTAAAAAATGATTTTTCTAGAATAATATGGATTATAAATGAATGTTTATCAATTTTAAAAATATATTGAATAAAAAATATTAAGTAATTCTTAAAATAACTTCAAATTATCATAACTTTCATATTTTTTGGAATCTTAAATGTATTTGTTATTAAATTTTTCAAAGAAAAATATTCTTTGTAATTATTTTTGCTTTATAATATTAAAAGTTATGTTTACTTTAGATTCTCGATATAGTTTAAAAAGAAGAGGTGTTTTATCAATCAATGATAATCAATTTTTGTATAACCTTTATTTACCTATTATTGGTTATAAATCTTTATTTATATACGAATTTTTAGTTAATGAATATTTTATTGGCGAAAAAGAGAATAAAGTTGATTATTTGATTAAAAAAACACATCTTAAGGTTTCAGATTTTTTAAATAATAAAAAGAATCTTGAATCGATTGGATTATTACAAACACTTGAAAATGGCGATCATTATGTTTTTATTTTAAAAGCTATCTTAAATCCTAATGATTTTTTTAATAATAAAATATTAAAAGAGTTATTCTTTAATAAAGTTGGTTATAATAATGCTATAAAAATCATGAAATATTACGAAATTGATTCAGTAGATTTTTCAAAATATACTGATATTAGCGCTAGTGTAAATGAATCTTTTGAATTAGTTGCTAAAGATAATGAAAACAATGATTTAGATACAGAAATTGACTTAATTTGTAATAATAAAAATGAATTTAATGATAATTTTGATGATACAAAATTAATCGAATTTATCGCTAAAAAATCTAATATTGATATTAAAGAATTTACTAATGATGATATAAAAGAAATGCATCGATTAGGTACATTATATGGTTTAAATGAAGATATTATGGGTTATATCATGATTGATGGTTATCATTTTGATAACCCACAATTTAAAAAAATAGATTATGATTATTGTAATCGTCGTTGTAAAATGGAAATTTCAAAATATAAAGCCTATAATCAACGAAAACAAAAAATAACTATTAATTCTAAAACAGAATTTGCAAATAAAATTAATAAATACGAAACCACAAGTCCTAGAATGTTTTTAAAAGAAAAACAATCTGGAGTTGAACCAGTTTTTTCTGACTTAAACATTTTAAGTTATTTAGCACAAAATATGGGTTTTTCAAATGGTGTAATTAATGTTATAGTTGAATATACATTAAATAAATTAGATGGAAAATTACTTAATAAATATGTTGAAAAAATAGCTGCCTCAATGAAAAGATATGGCATTAGTTCAGCTCTTGATGCTTATAATTATTTATATAAATATCAATCTAAAAAAGAATCTTTAAACAAAAATGTAAGCGAAGAAAAAAATAAAGCTGAAACAAAAAATAATAATTTTTCAAATAATGATCAAAATGAAGACATCTCGGATGATGATATAGGTGATTTACTATGATGAAAAAAATTAAAATTATTAACTATAATTCAAATGATTTAGATAGTTATGAAGAAGAATGTTTCATTAAAATTAAAAAAAATCCTGAATTTTATGGTCTTCTTTTAGATAATGGTTTTGATGATAGCACAATAAAAAAATATATTGGAAGTTGTAATTCATATTATGATGATTATAATGTTTGGAAAAAATTAAAAACATTAAGTGATATTGAAAATAGTGGAATAAAATATGGTTATTCTTTAAAAATCGTTGATAATGCATTAGTTAGAACATCGTTTTTATTGCCAGCGTACCAAGATTATGTAAATTTTGCTTCAAAATTTATATATAAGGATTATAGTGATTCACTAAATAATGTTACTTTAAAAAATATTGATAATCTTACACTTAAAAGCAAAGTAAAAAGTTTGATTAAAGCCAAAAGTTGGATTTATTTTACGGGAGCTATGCGAAGTGGTAGATCATATTTTGCTATTGCTCTTATTAATGCAAGTGCTAATAAAGGTTCATCAAATCTTGCTTTTATTGATTGTCAATCACGTTTTAAAGAATTTTCTGATTATTATTTTAATAATAAACAAACTTTTAATAACATAATCGATAAATTAAAAAACGCCCATGTATTAGTTTTAGATGGTTTTGGTAATGAATACATTAATGATATTGTTCGTGATAATATTGTTTTACCAATATTACTTTATCGAGCAAATAATCAAAAAACTACGATATTTACGAGTGATTTTTCAATAAATGATATAGTTACACTTTATGCAACAAAAAATAAAAGTGGAAACAACATTAAAGTTAATCAAATTGGAAATATTTTAAACTCAATGATTAAAAATGAGGTTGTAACAAGTAAAACAAGTTTATATTAGATTGATGCCTATAATAAAGCATCAATCTTTTTATATAAGTCATCAAGACTTAAATTATTAGAAATTAAATAGATTGAATCATTATTTTTATATGTATAATCATTGTTTAATGCTTTAGAGGTAGAAACATTATCACCTCTTGATTTTAAATTATCAATTTGTTTATTTTCGTTAACTTGTAGCACAAAAATCTTTTTAAACATATATTCATAATGAGCTTTAAATAATAGCGGAACTTCGATTGCTACTTTATCGTTCTCTTTTATAATTTCTACTAATTTTTCTTCTAAAATAGGATAAATGTAGTTTTCTATTTGAACTTTTTTAAGTTTATTTGAGATTAATATTTTTCTAGCTGATTCGGTAATTTTTTTATCATCAATATTAAAAGGAATACCTAAAATTTTACTTATTTTTGAATTTATATAAGGTATTCTATAAAGCTCATGAACTAATTCATCTGAGGAAATAGCTAAATATCCTTTCTTTTTTAAATAATTTAAAACAGTTGATTTTCCTGAACCAATTGGTCCGGTTATTCCTATAGCTTTTTTAATACTTATATCAATTTGACAATTAGGGCAATAAGTAGTGCCTCTTCCACCAATAAAAGTTTTATGAAATAGTGTTCCACATCTTGGACATGGTTTTCCTTCATGACCATAGCACGCTAAATAACCTTGCATTCTTCCATCTACTCCTTCACTAGGATGGAAAGAGTGAATTGTTGATCCGCCAAATTCAATTGCTTTATTTAAAATTATTTTTGCGTTTTCACATATTGATTTTACTTCTTCAAAAGTTAAATCTTTTCCTTTTTTAAAAGGAGATATTTTTGAAGCATAATCAATTTCATCTGCGTAAATATTACCAATGCCACATAAAATAGTTTGATTTAACAATAATTCTTTTATACATTTATTTTTATTAAATTTTTCTTCAATAATTGGATACATTTCTTCAGTTACATCAAATGGCTCATATCCAAGTTTTTTAATCATTGGAAGATTTTTATAATCATTTAAAGTTGAAAGGTATAGAATTCCAAATTTTCTAGTATCATCAAACGCTAAAGATGTACCATCTTTAAACATAAATAAAGCAGTAGTGTACTTATTTCTTAAAGGTTTATCTTTTTCAATATAACGCCATTTCCCTTCCATTCTTAAATGGTTTATTAAAACAAGATTGTTAGTGAACATAAAAAACAAATATTTACCATATCTTGTTAGATCAAGAATAGTTTGATTTTGAAGTTTAGTTTTTAATTCATTAATATTGCTTAATACTAATCTATCAAAAAAAATCTCGACTCTATCAATTGTTTTGCCTTTAATAAGTGGCAATAATATTTTTCTTACAGTTTCTACTTCAGGTAATTCAGGCATAATTATTTAGCATCAAACCAAGATTTGGCATAACCTCCATCAACTTTTAAATTAACTTTTAATTTAACACAATTTTCCATAATGTTAGCAACTAAATCTTTAACTTTATCTTTTTCTTCATCGGTTACCATTAAAATAACTTCATCGTGAATTTGTGAAATAAGTTTAGATTTATAGTTATTTTTTGTAAGTTCTTCATCAATTTTAATCATCGCAATCTTAATTAAATCTGCTGCTGACCCTTGAATTGGAGCATTCATTGCTGCTCTTTTTGCAAATTCTCTAACTCTAAATTCTGGACTATTAATTTCTTCTAAATATCTCCTACGATTAAACATTGTTGTTGCATATCCATGAGTCTTAGCAAATTCGACAAGTGAATCAAGGTATTCCCTAATTTCAGGGAATTCATTATAAAAGTTGGTAATAATCTCTTTAGCTTCTTTTGTTGAAGTATTTATTTGTTCAGCAAGTCCCCAATCTGATATTCCATAAATTATTCCAAAATTCACTGCTTTTGCTTTTCTTCTTTCAAGAGCAGTAGGTTCTCTACCTTCAATATGAAATATTTTTTTAGCAGTTTCACTATGAACATCATGATTATCATTAAAAATATCGATTAAAGTTTTACTATTTGATAAATGAGCTAATATTCTTAATTCAATTTGAGAATAATCTAAAGAAAGTATGTATTTATCATTGTCTTTATAATAAAAAGCTTTTCTAATCATTTTGCTTTCTTCATCTCTTATACTGATGTTTTGTAAATTTGGTTCACTTGAAGAAAGTCTTCCAGTAATGGTACCTGTTTGATTAAATGTTGAATGAATTTTATTGTCATCATAAATAAAAGCAATGATTCCATCAACGTAAGTAGAAATTAATTTAGCGTATTTTCTATATTCTAAAACAAGAGTAACAATTGGATGTTCTCCTTGTAAATCTTTTAAAAATTCAATAGAAGTAGAACCTTTTTTATTACCTGCTAACTTTAATTTTTCAAAAAGAATAACCCCAAGTTGTTTTGGCGAAGCAATGTTGAATTTTTCACCAGCTAGACTATAAATTGCTTCTTCTAATTCCTTTAATTTTGCTTCATAACCTTTTTTATATTCTAAAAGAACATTTTTATCTACAGGAAAACCCTCAACTTCCATTTTAGCAAGAACAATAGTAAGAGGTTGTTCAATTGAATATAAAAGATCAAATTGATCTTTTTCTTTTAATTTAAAGATAATGTCACTATATAAATTAATCGAATAATAAGCCATTGCTGAAGATAATCGTGGATTACTTACACTTAAAAGCATATCGCTATCATAAAGATATGAGACATCAATTTTATTGAGATTCATTGAACACTCAAAATCAGATTTAATTGATGAATCAAGTAAATAATTTGCTAATAATAAATCGAAAAATAAGCCATCAATCTTAAGATTTATATTGTTTAAAAGACAATAAATAGTCTTAAAATTAAAACAATATTTTTTAATTTCTTTATTTTCTAAAATGTTATGAAAATTAGTATCTTTTAATAAATTTTCTTTAGTTATGTAATAATTTTTATTATTAAGAGAGATAGATAAACCAAATAAAATAGCTTCATGATAATTTTCTTTTTCATCATAATCTACGCCAATTCCAAAACCATTTGATAAATCCAATTCATCAAAAGATGAAAGTTCAATATACTCAATTTTGCTTTTTTCTAATTTTTTGAGTCTTAAATTTTTTGGGAGTCTATTAACTAAATTTTTTAGTTCATATTTTGCAGCAAAATTGTTGATTTCATCAAAATCATAACCTTTATAAATAGTTTCACTTACTGTAAAAGAAATATGTTCATTAACTCTTATAGTGGCTAATTCTTTTGAAAAACGACCTAAATCTTGGTTTTCAACAATAGATTGACAAACTTTACTCTTTTGAGATTTAGCAAATTCAATAATATGTTCTAAATCACCGTGTTCTTTTATTAAAGTTAAGGCAGTTTTTTCACCAACTTTTGGAATACCTGGGATATTATCACTAGCGTCACCAAGTAAACCCTTTAAATCAGTAATTTCTATTGGTTTAATTCCATATTCAGCATTAAAAGTTGTTTCATTTAATTCATGAATATCCTTTAAGCCTTTTTTAAGTAATTCTATAGTAATTTTACTATCAATTAATTGAAGATAATCACGATCACTGGTATAAATTTCAACATTATAGCCTTCTTTTGCAGCTTCTTTTGCCATTACTCCAGCAATATCATCAGCTTCAAGTTCATCTGATTCATAATAAGCAATTGAAAGAGCTTTTAAGAGTTCTCGAGCAATTGGCATTTGTAAATGTAATTCTTCAGGAGCTGGTTTTCTATTTGCTTTATATTCTTTAAATTCTTTATGTCTAAAAGTATGACTGCCTTTATCAAAAGCAACAAAAATACCATCATTTTCTTTTAATTTTCCTAAAATATTAGTGAGCATATTACTAAATGCAACAATAGCATTAGTTGGCGTTCCATAACTTGTTTGAAGTAGTGGGGCATCTTTAAAACTTGTTGCATAAAATGCTCTAAATAATAAACTATTTCCATCAATAATAATTATTTTTGACATAACTCACCATCGACTTTCCTTATTGAATTTACAATAAAAATTAATTCGTTGTTTTTATAATTTCTAGAAAGCTTTCCTTCAACAATAATTGGATAACCTTCTTTTAAATTATTGATAACATCTATATATTTTTCATATGTATCACTAAATACCGTGCAACTAAAAGTATTAAAATCATCTTTTACATCTAAAAAACACATATCTTTACCATTTTTAGTTTTTATTTTTTTAGCTTTTGTATATAAAACTAAAATATTAGCAATTTCATTTTCTTTTAAGTCTTCATAGTTTTTTAGGACGATGTCTTTTATATTTTTTGCATATCTTTCAATAATTGATTGACTTAAAACGATACCTAAAGCATCTTTTTCAAAATCTAAACGCATATCAATATCATCATCAGCTTTTTCATAATATCTTTCGGTTGAAACATCTTCTTGAAGTGGGCAATTAGCATAATTTATCGCGTGAATTATAGTCTTTTTTAATTCTTGTCGATTATTATGCAAGGAATCAAAAGTCCCGGCATCAATTAATTTAGATATTTGAGGTTGTGTAATAAGTTTATTAAGTCTTAAAACAAAATTATAAAAATCAACATATTTCCCGTTTTCATCACGTTCTTTTATTATGCTCTCTGAAACATTTGCATTAATTTTATCAATTAAATTAAAAGGCATATAAATATTATTTCCTTCAGGAACATAATAGTCTCTTGAAATATTTATATTTGGAACTTTTAAATTAATATTAGATTTTTTAAGTTCAATGATGTATTTTGATAATTTTTCATCATTTTTAGTTATTTGAGAATTTAAAATTGCTGTATAAAATTCCATTGGATAATAAGATTTTAAATATAAAGTTTGGGCGGTAATCATTGCATAAGCTACAGCATGCGATTTATTAAAACCATATTCAGCAAATTTAGAAATGGTCTCAAAAACCTTATTAATTACATCAACTTTATGACCTTTTTTAAGAGCGCCAGAAATAAATTTTGCTTTCATAGCTTCCATTTTCGTCTTATCTTTTTTAGAACAAGCTTTCCTTAAATTATCAGCTTCAGCAAAAGTAAATCCAGCAAAATCTTGCGATGCAATCATAATTTGTTCTTGATAAATAAAGATACCATAAGTATCTTTTAAAGAATGGATTAAAGAATTATCGATATATGTAACTTCTTCTTTTCCATTTAAGCGATTTGCAAAAACACCTAAATTAACACGTGGACCAGGTCTATCAAGTGAAATAAATGCCGTTAATTCACTAAAATTTCTAGGCTTAAAATAATTTAATGCGCTACTTGCTGCGCTTGTATCCATTTGGAATACACCCATCAAAAGTTCTTTTTGAATCGGTTCATAAATTTTTGGATTATCTAAATCAATATTTTTTAAGTCTACATCAATATTTTTATAAAACTTAATTAATTTTAAAGTATTATCAATTGTAGTAAGGTTTATTAAACCTAAAATATCCATTTTTAAAAAACCTTCTTCTTCAAGGTAGTCTTTTTCGTATTGAGTAATATAACCAATATTATCTTTAAATAATGGTATTGAATTTATTAATGGGGTGTTATTTAAAATAACACCAGCCGCATGCATACCTCTTTGTCTTGCTAATCCTTCAATTAAGTGTGCTCGCTTAACAAGTGTTTTTATTTTTTCATCATCATCAACGATATTTTTAAACTTTGAGTTGTTTTTATAAGTTTCTACAAGATTTACTTGTTTATTGTTTTTATCAATTATTAATTTTGTTAATTCAGAAACATCCTTATCTTCAAAACTATAAATTCTTCCAATATCTCTTAAAGCTTGTTTTGCAAGAATTGTTTGAATAGTAGCAATATTTGCAACTCTATCTAAACCATATTTTTCTTTTAAATAGATAACAACAAGGTCACGTTTAGTGTCACCAAAATCAATATCGATATCAGGCATTGATTGTCGGCTAGGATTTAAAAATCTCTCAAATAATAAATTATATTTTATTGGATCTACTTCCGTTATATTTAAGACATAAGATATTAAACAACCAGCAGCCGAACCTCTTCCAGGTCCAACAGGAATATTGTGTGTTTTAGCATAATTTACATAATCTTGAACAATCAAAAAATAATCACAATAACCCATTTGTTTAATAATTTTAAATTCATAATTTAATCTATTTCGATAGATTTTTTGGGTATTTAAATTTATTTTTCGATTTATTAAACCTTCTTTTATTTTTTTAATTAATTCATTTTCTGAATTATTTTCACCATCGTCAATAGGATAATGTAACATTTCTCCACGTTTTTTATTTAATTCAAAATTTATTTTATTAACAATTTCATTAATAGAATCAAGTTCAGCAGTAGTGTAAAATTTTTTAAGTTCTTCATCAGTTTTTAAATGATAAAAACTTTTATTTGGCTTATAGCTGATATCTAATTTTGTATTGTTTTTTATGGCATTTAAAATATCTAAAACAATTGCATCATCTTTTTTAATGTATTTCGTTAAAGAGTGGGCAATTGTTTTATAACAAAACTTATTTGCAAAATTACGTATTAGTTCATAGTGAGAAATTAAAGATTCATCAAAAAACTCTAAACCAATATAAAAATCATCAGGATTAATAGTACGAGCAATACTTGAAACTTTATTTTTAAATTCATCATTAATATTATTAAATAATGGAGAACTAGAACATAAAATTACAACTAAACCATCAATATTTTCTTTAAAATTTAATAAAGTTAATTCATTAGAGCTAAAAAGTAATGATAGTTTTGAAAGATTCTTATAACCATCTTCGTTTTTTATAAGGAAGGTAAATAGTACATTTTCTATAATTAAATCCATTCCAAAAATAGGCTTTATATTATATTTTTTTGAAAGTTTATCAAATTCTGGAAGGCCCATCAAAATATTTTTATCAGTTAAAGCAATACATTTAACATTATTTTTATAAACAATTGATAAAAACTTTTCGAGTAAAATTCCACTTTCTAAAAATGAATATTGACTATATAAATGGAGTGGAAAATACATTATTTTTCTCCTTTAATAACGACCTCATCCAATCTTTTTAATAATTTTGGTAATTCAGTTAAATCTTTAATTTGTGCACCGGCAGCTTGATTATGTCCGCCACCTTTAAACTCTTTAGCAACTTGATTAACTCGATAATTTCGACTTCTTAAAGATACTCTAAAACATGGTTCAGTAATATCTTCCGTAACTGAAATCCATATATTAATACCTTTATAATTTGAAAAGAAATTAACATATTCTTTTCCTTGATCACAAGTTATTCCAAGATTTGTTAAGTCTTTTTGTGTTAAAACATAATAACAAACGCCATGTTTAGTAATTTTAAAATTTGAAATTACAAATTTTATGAAATCAAGAGATTTCATATCTTTTGTATACATATCTTCATAAAGTTTTGTAAGATTAAAACCTTTATTTAATAACTCTGCACCAATTTCAAGTGTAAAAGGAGAAGTGGAACCAAAAAGAAATCTTCCATTATCTCCAACCATTCCAATATAAAGATAATGTGCAGCTTTTTTACTTAATGTATAACCTTTTTTTTCAAAATATAAGAGCATTGCCGCGACTATTTCAGAACATGATGATTTCTCAGTTTGAACAAGACAATCATTGTAAACAACTTCTTCACATGGATGGTGATCAATTTTAAAAATATAATCAGCTTTTTCAAATCGTGGATCAGCAATACGTTTTTTATCACCAACATCGCATATTATTGCTAAAAAAGGTTCACAAGAAATATAATTATCACTAAGTTTATTAACTTCAGGAAATAAATTTCCTGAAAAAACCACATGATTATCACCAGCAGTTCTAATTTCTTTATCCTTAAAATTTTCTTTCAACCAAGTTTCAAGACCAAATTGGCAACCTAAAGCATCAAAATCAGGCATAATATGTCTAAAAATGATAATTCTTTTATATTTTTTAATCTTTTTTAAAATTTCATTGTAAAACTTTTTATTCTTTTTAAACTCTTCTTTTATAAAATTCATCTTTGATTCCTTATTTTAAAAGCATATTATAAGCATCACGAGCAATCATTACTTCTTCATTTGTTGGAATAACAGCAACTTTTATCTTTGAATCTTCATTTGATAACAAGCCTTCTTTTCCGCCAAATAATGCCTTATTTTTTTCATCACTATAGGTAATACCAAGAGCTTTTTTTACATTATCTAATACAAGTTTACGATAGAAGGCGCTATTTTCACCAATACCAGCAGAGAAAATGATTAAATCACATCCTCCGAGTCTAACATAATATTGACCAATGAAATCAGCTACTCTTCTTGCCCATAAAGCATTTGTTAATTTAGCTTGCTTACTTCCTTTATCAGCAGCACTTTCTAAGTCTCTTGTATCATCACTAATTCCAGAAACACCCTTTAATCCTGATTTTTTACTAAATTCTTGGAATACAGTTTCAACGTCTTTTCCAGTTTGTTTACAAACATAATAGAAAACGGATGGATCAAGATCACCTGTTCTTGTTCCCATCATAATTCCACCAGTTGGAGTTAAGCCCATTGAAGTTGCAAGACTTTTACCATCTTTAACGGCAGTAATAGAGGCGCCACTTCCTAAATGACAAATAATAATTCTTGAATGAATATCGTTATTTACGTATTTAAGACCTTTTTCGCTTAAATATTTATGGCTTGTACCATGTGCACCATAACGATAAATTAAATATTTCTCGGTATATTCGTAAGGAATAGGGAATGTTTTATCAACTTCATCCATAGTCTGATGGAAAGCAGTATCAAATGAACAAATTCCTGGAGTATTTGGTAAAACTTTTTGGAATGCTCTAATTCCAGTCAATTCAGCCGCATTATGATTAGGTGATAGTGGAATTAAAGATTCAATTTTTGCTAAGACTTCATCACTAATTATTGCTGATGAAGAAAAATAAGGACCACCTTGAACTATACGATGTCCAGTTGCCTTAATTTCATCATATGATTTAATAATTCCATCCTTAATTAAAGCATCCATAACTAATTTAACAGCTACTGAATGATCTTTAACTGGTAAAACTTCCTTATTAACTTTTGAATTAAATTTAACGGTAAAAATACCATCATCATGACCAATTCTTTCGACAATACCAGAACAAATAACTTTTTCTTCGGGCATTTCATATAATTTAAATTTTAAACTGCTGCTACCAGCATTGACTGCCATTACTTTTGACATAAATATTCTCCTTAAAGTTCTTCTTTATTATATTATCTAAAAAGGCTATTTCATACTAAAAACTAATGAAAATTATTATAAATTATAAAGAAATGTAAGAATACTATCTAATTCTTTTAGTTAATTTATATCTAGGATTAAAATAAATATATTTTGCTAAACCAATAAATAATGTAATAGTTGACGCAATCCACGCACCAATATCAGCACCCATTAAAACAAGATAAGATAAATCACTTGTTGGATTAGTTGGATTAACAAGACTTGGTAAAAATAAAGAAATTAAAACTCTTGAAACAAGCTCAAAACAGCCAGCTAAGAACGGAAATAGAGGTTTTTCAATTCCTTGAAGAACATTTCTTCCAAGACATAACCAACCCAAAAAGAAATATAAAGGAAGATTAACGTACATATAATATGTGCCATATTTAATAGTATTTGCATTTATATTATTTGGATTCAAGAAAATATATAAAAATGCACCTTTAATACATAATAAGAATCCTAAAATACTAGTCATAACGCAAACAACGGTGGTAATTAATATACCTCTTGTACATCCTTTTCTCACTCTTTCATATTCTCCAGCACCTAAATTTTGTCCAGAAAATGAAAGCATTGCCGTTCCAATACCATTTGGAATACATATAAATGAAGTAATTAATTTATTTGCAGCACCATAGCCTAGTTGTGCTGGTTGAGTAGGATCATTATTTGCTAAATCAAATTTTACGACAGCACCTTGCATAATAATAATTCCAATTGCTAAAACACTAAATTGTAAGCCAAGAGGAATACCATTTTTAAGGTGTTGGAAAGCATATTTCCAATCAATCTTTAAATCACTAAATTTTATTCTTAAATAATCATATTTTTTATATGAATAAATAAAACATAAAACTCCTGATATAAATTGCGAAATAATTGTGGCAAATGCAGCTCCAAAAACACCCCAATCAAAAGTAACAATAAATAATAAATCAAGGAAAATGTTTAAAATAACACTTAAAAATAAAAATACTAAAGGAGTAATTGAGTCGCCAACTGCACGTAATACACTACTAAATAAGTTAAAAAATAAAAGAGCAATTGTTCCTAAAAAATAAACAAAAATATATGTATAAGCATATTGATAAACGGAACTATCTTTTGTTATATTTATTGACTCAAGCATGAAATCAATCGATAATATCGCAACAATTGTTAATATAACACCAATAATAAAAGTTAAAACAACTTGAATAGCATATGATTGTCTTATCTTATCTTTATCATAAGCACCAAATGCTTTGGCAGTAATAGCACTAAAACCAGCCGAACATCCAAATCCAAATTGTAAAATAATGAAAGTTAAACAACTAACATCATTAATTCCAGCAATTTCATCTGGACCTAAATTTTGTCCTGCGATTGCCGCATCAGTAATTGTATAAATTTGTTGTAATAAAAGTGATAATAAAATAGGAATACTGAATACAATAATACTTTCAGTAATATTTCCTTTAGTTAAATCAATAGGTTTAAAAATGTTTTTAATTCTCTCTAAAATACGCATGACCTTTATTCTAGTCAAAAAAATTAATGTTTCAAGAAAAATGAATTATATTTTTTTAAAAATAATATTTGGATTTTAAGCCTATTTACTAGATAATTATTTATATGAAAGAAAGCGGAATTCTTTTACATATATCTTCTTTACCAAATAAATATGGAATAGGATCAATTGGTAAAGGTGCTTATAAATTTGTTGATTGGCTAAAGGAATGCGGTTTTAGTAGATGGGAAATTTTACCTTTAAATCCAGCTGGACCTGCAAATTCTCCATACCAAACAAATAGTGCTTTTGGATTCAATATTTCATTTATTGATTTAGATTTATTGATTGATGAAGGATTACTAAAAAAAATAGATTTACGTGGTTTATTTTTTGGTAAAAACCCTGAATTTGTTGATTATAAGGCTATATGGAACACAAGAAAACAAATTTTATACAAAGCATATAAAAGATTTGATAAAACATCTCGTGAATTTAAAAATTTTAAAGAAGACCATGATTATCAAGAATTTGCTTTATATATGACAATAAAAGACATTAATAATAATAAACCTTGGTATGATTGGTCTATAGAATATCGTATTTTTACTCCTTTAGTTAGGGACTATATTTTAAAAAAATATTATAAAAAATATGAATTTTATGTTTTTACACAATATATTTTTTTAAAGCAATGGAGAACCTTAAAAAAATACGCTAATAATAAAGGGATCAAAATTGTTGGATGCGTTCCTTATTATTTATCATATGATAGTGTTGAATTTTATTTTCATCCAGATTTATTTTTGGTTGGAAAAAATAACGCTTTAGAATACATTAGCGGTTATCCAAGTGATGCTTATAATAAAGTTGGGCAGCGTTGGGGAAATCCACTTTACGATTGGTCTTATATGAAAGCTAATAATTATAAATGGTGGAATGAAAGAATAAGTAAAGCTCTTAAACTTTATGACTATGTAGTCCTTAATCATTTCCGAGGTTTTTATCAATTTTATGCTATGCCATTTTCCTTTATGGATAGTAGCAAAGGATTTTTTATGGAAGGTCCAAGACTCGATTTCTTTAAAGATAAAAAGAATTTACCACTTATAGCATCTGGTGTTGGTTTAAAAGACGAACACGTCGCACGTTTCATCAAAGAATGTGGTTATCCAGATATTAGAATGTTATTATTTGGCTTAAATAATATTCCTGAAAATATTCATAATCCAATTAACTACAACGAAAAAACAATTGCGTATTCTACAAATCACGACTCCATGCCATTAAAAGGCTTCATTAAAGACAATTTTAATGAAAATTTATTTAATCAAATAGAAACATTAGCAAATAATTTTGATATTCAATTTGAAAAAGAAAAAATTTCTATTAAATATCTTTTTGATGTCTTAATAAAGATATTATATAAATCTAATGCAGGTTGCATTATGCTACAACTTCAAGATATTTTAATGCAAGATAAAGGTTCTAGAATGAATACCCCTGGTGTTGTTAATAAAACAAACTGGTGTTATAGGATAACTTCAATTGACCTTGAAGATGATTATACAATTAAAAAATTTAAAGAATTAAATAAAAAATACGAACGATCAATCTAATTTATCAAGATATAATGGATAATTGAATTTTATCGTATGATTTCGAATTATAATTTTTTCATTGTTTAAAAGGTTAATATAATTCCCATCTTCTAGTAGATTTGAATTAATAGTAATTGGGTTCTCAGTTAAATTAAATAAACCAATTATTGGTTGTTGATTTTTATAAATATTTTTGAAAGCTAGAACTTTTTCATGTACATCTAAACAATCGCTTTGGATTAACTCTTCATTTATAGGATCTTTTTTTAGTTCAACTAACTTTTTTATAAAATTAAAATAGTTTAAATCAACAACATTTGTTGAAATTAAATCTTTTTCAAATAAATTAGGTAGTTTGTATTCTTTCGTTTCTTGACCACCATAAATAAAGCCACTTCCTTTAATAAAAAAGATAAAGGCATTTAAGTTCATTCTTAATGGATCATAATTTGTAAAAGACGCTATACGAGCAATATCATGATTTTCTAAAGTCCCAATTTTTAAAGCATTAGTTGGAAGACTGATATTCTCATAAAGAAACGATTTTTTATAAAAATCTAAATTAATATCACCCTTTTTAAGCAAAAAATCACGTAATAAATAGTAATTAGAATATCTATAAAGCAAATCAAAGCCATCTTCAAAAAGCTCTGAATCTGAGCAACAATTTCCCCCTTTTCCACGAACATAATTTGCAAATTCAGGTTCAACAGCTTCAGCAAGAAGAATAATATTTTTATTTATTTTTCTTAATTTTGGAAATGCATATTTATAAAATTCATTAGTTAAAAAACTTGCAACATCAAAACGATAACCATCAATACCAAGATTCAAATAATATTCCAATACATTTGTAACATAGTTAATTAATGGTAGATTATTAGTATAGTTTAAGTCATAAACATCGGACCAATCACCAAAATGATTCGCAAAATCCCCATTTTCATCATGATAATAAAATTCTGGATGCTCTTTTAATAAATTATTATCACGAGAAGTGTGATTAAAAACGACATCCATAATTACTAGCATGTCTCTATTATGAATTTCTTTAATTAAATCTTTAAAATCATCTAAGGTTCCAAGTTCAGGATTTATTTTATAGTAATCTTTAATTGCGTATGGAGAGCCTAAAGTACCTTTTCTTCCTAATTTTCCAATTTCATTAATTGGAAGAAGTTGTATTACTTTTACGCCAATGCTTTTTATATAGTCTAACTTATTTATTAAAGCCTTAAATGTTCCTTCTTTGGTATAATTTCTTACATAAATTTGATAAAAAGTATATGTTTTAAGTTTGTTCATAATTTTAATCACCTTTTTTAGTTCTTATTAATTTTACTGAAAAATAAAAAATAAGCATTAAGAAATAATTTTTTTATTAAAAAAAGTTAAAAAATCAAATAATATTTGACATATTTTTTAAATAAATATGATTGTATCGTTATAAATTGATTTAAAAAGATTTATTATAAATATAATGGGCAATGACTATTTAATTTTAAAATTATGTAATTTTTTGATAATTTATATTGTAAAAATATTTATTTTTTAAAATTATCACGACACTATCAAACTAATTATATTTTTTATTTTTTTATATATGATTTTAATTGCAAATAATCTATATATATGAATATAATGGTAGCGCTTACAAAATTAAAAATATGGTTAGAACTGCAGGGATTTTATTTCACATAAGCTCATTACCTTCAAAATATGGTATTGGGACATTAGGAAGAGAAGCTTATAACTTCATTGATTTTATGTGCAAAGCCAAATTACATATTTGGCAAATTTTGCCATTAACAGTTACAAGTTATGGCGATTCCCCATATCAATCCCCATCTAGTATAGCTCTTAACCCTTATTTTATAGATTTAGAATTTTTAATAGAAGATGGACTTTTAACTAAAGAAGAATGTGATTTCATTAATTGGGGAGATAATAAATTGCGTGTAAACTACGATTTATTATTTAAAAATAAAAATAATCTTTTATTTAAAGCTTTTGAAAGATTTAATAAAAACGATGATAAATATCAAAGTTTCTTAAATAAAAAAGAATATTTTGATTATGCATTATTTATGACACTTAAAGAACTGCATAATTATAAACCTTGGAGTGAGTGGGAAGAAAAGTCACGTATATATAAAATAGGATTATCAAATGAAATAGCTGATAAATATAAAGAAAAAATTGAGTTTTATCAATGGACTCAATATATATTTTTAAAACAATTTAACAATCTAAAAGAATATGCCCATAAACATGATGTCAAATTAATGGGTGACATGCCAATTTATGTTGCATATGATTCTCTTGAAGTTTGGAAATATCCAGAACTTTTCCAACTTGATAAAAATCATTACCCAACAAGAGTTGCTGGATGTCCGCCAGATTGTTTTAGTGAAGATGGTCAACTTTGGGGTAATCCTTTATATAATTATGATTATATGAAAAAAAATAATTATGAATGGTGGAATCAAAGAATTTTATACAATTTAAAATTGTATGATATAATAAGGATAGATCATTTTAGAGGTTTCAGTGGTTATTATTCAATTCCGTTTGGCGATAAAACAGCAAGAAATGGTAAATGGGTAAAAGGACCAGGAGCTGAATTATTTAAAGACAAATTGAATTTACCAATTGTCGCTGAAGACTTAGGTATGATGGATGATGATTTTTATAAAATGATGGATGTTGTTAAATATCCTGGCATGAAAATTATAACTCAATGTTTTGACGATCCTAATACAAACAATATATGGAGACCATCAAATTACACCGAAAACTTCTTTTCGTATAGTGGAACTCACGATAGTCAAACAACAAGACAATTCATTGATGAATTATCAAAAGAACGAAAAGCATTGATGGAATCCATATTAGATGATGAATGCAATCGTTTAAATGTTGAAAAACTCGAAAACAAAACAAATGAATTGATGACCTTAAAAATTTGTGAATTAAATTTTGCTAGTAAAGCAGAAGCTGCAATTACCCCACTTCAAGATTTCTTAACAATTGGAAAAGAAGGAAGAATGAATTTCCCATCAACACTTTCAACTAACAATTGGTCATGGAGAGTTGATAAAGATGAATTCACTAAAAAAGAAGATGAATTAATCAATAAAATTAATTCATGGGTTAATAAATACAAACGTTAGTTATAAACTCTAAAAAAGTTTTTATAAAAAGAAAGGAAAAACATGGAAAAAGTTAAGACTGTTACCAAAAAAGGTAGTGGAGCTAGTGAAGAGCTTCAATATAAGACTAATGAGTCTTCAAAAGTCAAAGAATCTTCGCAAAATGTTGATGATGTTTTTGTATCTTTAAGACATATCGACAAAATTTATGATAATAATGTTCAAGCTGTTTTCGATTTCAATTTAGATATCAAAAAACATGAATTTATTGTCTTTGTCGGACCTTCTGGTTGTGGTAAATCAACCACATTACGAATGATTGCAGGTCTTGAAGATATTACAAAAGGTGAACTTTACATTGACCATGTTTATTGTAACGATAAAACACCTAAAAATAGAGATATTGCAATGGTTTTCCAAAGCTATGCACTTTATCCACACATGTCAGTTTATGAAAATATGGCATTTGGTTTAAAAATTAGAAGAATGCCAAAATTTGAAATTGATAAACGTGTTCATGAAGCAGCAAGAATTCTTCAAATTGAACAATATCTTGATCGTAAGCCAAAAGCTTTGTCTGGAGGACAAAGACAAAGAGTTGCTCTTGGTAGAGCAATTGTAAGAAACGCAAAAGTATTCTTAATGGATGAACCATTAAGTAACCTTGATGCTAAACTTCGTGTTCAAATGAGAAGTGAAATTATTAAATTGCATGAAGCTCTTGGAGCTACAACAATTTATGTTACTCACGACCAAACAGAAGCTATGACAATGGCAACAAGAATTGTTGTTATGAAATTAGGTAGAATTCAACAAATTGGTACGCCAATAGAAATCTATAATCATCCAGCAAATTTATTTGTTGCAGGCTTTATAGGTTCTCCAGCAATGAATTTCTTAAAAGTTAAATTTGATGCAATGAATGGCGTAGCTTTATTATCTGATGGACATAAAATTGAAATTCCAAAAGAATATTATAAGGATAAAAAACTTCCTGAAGATGTTATTCTTGGAATCCGTCCAGAAGATATTAGCTTAACAAGTGATAAAACAAAAGGTTATGAAATTACTGTAAATGTCGCTGAATTATTAGGTAATGAATATTATGTACACTGTGATTTTGGTGGCACTGACTTAATTTCTAAAATACCAGCTGAAAAGTTAATTAAGATTGGTGATAAGTTAAATGTTGAATTTAAATTAAATAAATTGCATTTCTTCGATCCAAAGACAGAAAATGCTATTTAAATAAGTATTAATAATAAGTTTGTTTCTTATTATGAAATATATAAAACATATAGAAATATTCATAAAGAAATTTCTAATTAAAGCAAAGGAGGAATAAGTATATATGTTTAAAAAAACAAAAACCTTATTTTGTGGATTAGCAGCTTTGTTATTATTAGCAGGCTGCGGTGGTCAAGGCACCACAAATGATAATGATGATGATTTTAATCAAAATAAAGATCCACATGGTCAAGGATTTACAATGTATGTTGTTGGTTCTGATTGGAACAAATGGGATCCACCTACAATTACTGAAGCTGAAGGTTGTGCATTCAAAAAGGATGAAGCAACAGGACTTTATACCATTGATTTAGTCATTACTGAAGAAATGGCTGCTGTCGATAGATTCTGTGCTTTTAAATTTATTAGTTCAAATTCCTGGTCAAGTCAATATGGTATGGAAGATTTAAATTGGGAAAAATGTGATGATACATTCAAAAACCAATATAAAGAAAAAAATCCTGATTTAAAGAAAACATATTGGCATGAAGGAACGAGCAATAGAAGCAATGTTGAAGCTTATGTTGCTGGTACCTGGCATATCGAATATAACCCAGCAAACTTCACTAGTGAAGAAGTTGATGGTGTTCCATACACAAATAAATTTACAATTACTATTAAGTAGTTTAAAAGGAGTAAATATATTATGAAAATTAAAAAAGGTTTATTATTAACAATTGCTGCTACTGCAGTTTTAGGTCTTGCTTCTTGTGGAGGAGAAGGTGGCCAAACTAGTTATGGTGATGTTTCAACCAAAATTGGTATTTGGGCAACTGCAGCTGAAGAAGCTGTCATTAAAGAAGTTGTTGATGCATATAATGCAAAACAAACTGATGAAAAGAGCAAATTCTCTTATGAATTTACTGCTGTTAGTGAAGCTGATTGTGGTACAACATTAGCAAAAGATCCTACTGTTAGTGGTGCTCCAGCATTATTTTTATGCGCTGATGATCATATTAATAACTTAGTTAGTCTTGATATCATTGCTGAATTAAAAGGTAAACGTGCTGAAACAATCAAAGCTAACAACTCTGAAGCCGCTGTTTTAGGTGTTACTAATAGTGATAAAATTTATGGATATCCTGTTACAAGTGATAACGGATACTTCTTATGGTATAACAAGGCTGAATTAAGTGATGTTAGCTCCTTAGAAAGTATCTTAAAAACCGCTAAAGAAAAAGGAAAACATGTCTTAATGGATGTACCAAATGGTTGGTATGCTAACTCATTTATTATGTCTCCTGAAGCTTGTGGAACTACATCTCTTTCTTGGAAGAAAAATAGTGAAGGTAAAGTAGTTTATGATACAACTTGGGACAGTGATACAGGCGTCAAAGTTAGTGAATATATTGCTGGTTTATTAACTCCATATTACGCCGATGGCACATTACAAATTGGTAGTAATGATGTTATTTCTTCAGGATTCAATGATGGATCATTAATTGCTGCAGTTAGTGGTACATGGATGGAAAAAGATATCCAAAACGCAATTGGCGATAATATGGCCGCTTCTAAACTTCCAGAATACCATATTGATGGCAAAGCTTATCAAATGGCTTCATTCACTGGTACAAAAGTTTATGGAATTAACAAAACAAGACCAGCTGCTGAACAAAAAGTCGCTGCTGCTCTTGCAGATCTTTTAACCACAAAAGAATCACAATTAACAAGATTCAAAGTTAGAGCTTCATTACCATGTAACTTAGAAGCACAAAAAGATGAATCATACACCAAAAAAGTTTCAGTTGGTGGTAAAGCCTTAAATGCACAAAACCAATTCGCTTGTGTTCAAGCTCAAACTGCTGAAGATAGATATTGGGATATTGGTAAGGCTATTGGTCAAGCTTATATTGATAGTAATTTAGGTGGTAAAACTTGGACTCAATTCTTAAAAGATCAAATGGATACTTTAAGAAAATCCGCTTAATTAAATTGTTGTATTAATTTTTATAGGAACAGTTCTAAAAGAGCTGTTCCTATATTGTATTTTAGATAGGAGTAAAAATATGGAAGAAAAGGCAAATCCTAAAACAAACAATGTTTTTACTGAAAAAGCCCACCAGATGGGAATTTTTAAGAATTTTTTCATTAACCTCGGAAATAGTTTACTTAAATTATTACTTTGGTTATTTGATTTAATTTTATCAATGTTCACATCTTTGTGGCACTTTATTAAATTGTTTGGACTTGGCATTGTTGGTGCTTTTAAAAAATTTTATTTATTTATAAAAAGAAAATGCCATCAATTTAAATATAATGACTGGTCAGGTAGATTATCATTTATTATTTTTGGAACTTCATCATTTAAACATAAACAAATTGTAAATGGTATTGGTTATGTTCTTTTTGAAATAGCTTATATTACAATGTTTATTTTTAATGGAATTGGTTCCATTAAAATGTTAAAAACTTTAGGAACAAAAACACCAGGACCAGATCCTGATTGTATGGATGATTTTTGCGATTGGGTAAATGGTGATAACTCTATTTTACTTTTAATTTTTGGTTTAGTTTGGATTCTTTCAATCATTGTCTTTATTTATATTTGGAATAGAAGTATAAATGCTGGCTATAACAATTTCCGTATTGATAATTTTGTTAAATTTGATGATTTAACAAAGAAGAGTATGGATTTTTCAAAAAAATTAGATGAAGAAGCAACTAAAGCTTTAAATAGTGGTGTTTCTAAAACTAAATTTAAAGAAGAAAAAATACTAGAGATTAATGATTTTATCCAAGTTTTTAGTAATAAGTATGAACACGATTATACAAAATATTTATTAGTAGAAACTATTAATCACTCCTATCAAGAAAATAAAAAATTAAATAAATTAACTTCAAAATTTAAAAAGAATGAAGAAAAAACTGCTTTAAAAATTAAATCAATTAATGAGAAATTAGATAAAAATATTATATTGCTCGAAAGTAAGAAAGTATTAGTTTCTGATAATGAGGAAGCTATTGATAAATTAAATTTAAAAATTGAATCACTTAAAGGAAATGCACAATCAAAGATTCGTAATCTTTCTAGAAAAGGCGAAGTTTTAGAAAGAAAAATATATGAATTTAAAAAGACATATGCTTTCTTTGGATTACTTCAAAATGTAAGAAATAATAAACTTTATGGTAAATTTAACGATTATTTCAATGTAGTTGGTAGATTAAATAGTGATATTACTTTTTATGCAAATTATGATGAATTTAAATATTGCTATGTTAAAAATTTAGCTAAAAACGAAGAAGCCAACACTTCTAATAAACACGCTTTAGAAGAACTTGAAAAAACAAAAGTTCAAAAAATTAATGATATTCATAAAAAATATGATGATTTTAGAGCAAAACGTTTAGAAATTGAAAATAAAACTGAATTAGCTAAAAAAGAATATGAAGCAACTCTTAAAGCAATAAAGAGTCTTCCACAAAATGAAAAAGAACATGCTCAATTAGAAGCTAAAGCTCTTTTAGTTCAAAAGTCTAGTGAATATTTTAGAGAACTTCATTATCTTCCAAGCAAAAAAGCTATTGTTGCTTTAGAAAAAGAAGAAATTAAAGAAGTTAATAATGCTTATTTAAGAGATAAAAAATATTTAAAAACTAACTTTACTCCTGAAGGTTATGCAACTGAGCAAACAATTAATCGTATGATTGTTGATTATAAAATTGAATATGCAGTTGCAAGAGAATATTTTAAAAAAATATTCAAGAAAAATAAGGAATTTTTAAGTGACGCTGAAGTTAAAGAAAAATTAAGCGAAACAAAAGAAGAACTTAAAAAATATGAAAATGATCATCAAGATAAATTCGTTGGAAGACCACGTTCATTTAAAGAATCTTTTGATGGATTATTCAATGAAAATTTCCATATAACAATTCTTGCTCTTCCTGTCTTAGGAATTGCCTTTATGACGGTTATTCCATTATTATTCTCAATTTTGGTCGCATTTACTAACTATAGTGTAGGACATATTCCTCCAACTCAATTATTTACTTGGACAGGATTTGATAATTTTAAAAATTTATTCTTCCCAGATGCAAATAGTATTTATACAGTACTTCCAGAAGCTTTAATGCGTACTCTTGGATGGACACTTATTTGGGCGATTATCGCTACTTTCTCAAACTATATTTTAGGTATTATTGTCGCATTACTCATCAATAAAGATGGTATTAAATTAAAGAAATTATGGCGTACAGTATTTATTTTAACTATTGCTATTCCACAATTTATATCACTTTTATCAATTGGTACTTTATTAAAAGACACTGGTGCAATTGGAAGTTTAGTTTTCCAATTGACTGGGAATCGTCTTGGTTTTGGTACTGATAGTAGTGCAAATGGTGTATTATTTGCAAAAATTATTATTATATTAGTTAATATTTGGGTTGGTATTCCTTATACAATTTTATCAACAACCGGTATCTTACTTAATATTCCAAAAGATTTATATGAATCTGCTCGTGTTGATGGAGCTGGTACATTTACTCAATTTACAAAAATTACCATGCCATACATTCTTTTTGTTACAGGTCCATATTTAATCACTCAATTTGTAGGAAATATCAATAACTTTAACGTCATTTACTTCCTAACTGGAGGAGGTCCTGCAATTGCTGGTAGTGCTCTTTTAGGTTTAGGACAAACTGACTTATTAATCACATTCCTTTATAAGATTATTACCTCAACTAATAATCCTCAATTTGGTATTGCAAGTTCTGTAGGTATATTTATCTTCGTTGTATGCTCATTTATTTCAATTGTTATGTATAATAAATCTGGAGCAATTAAAGAGGAGGATCAATTCCAATAATATGAAAAGCGCAAAATTAAGAAAAATTTTAGGAAATACTTTCATTTACCTCATTTTAATTGTTTTATCGATTATTTGGGTTGCACCAATTGTTTGGCTCATCTTACAATCTTTTGGTGCAGGTGGTATTAGTGTTAGAGCACAACTTATTCCTAAGAATTTCACATTTGATAATTATTTATATTTATTCTCAAATTTCACTGGAAAAATAAATCCATTAGCAACCAATCATACTTTAGATGGTAAGTTCTTTACTTGGTTGCTTAATACTTTAATCGTAAGTATATTAAGTTGTGTTATTTCAACAATATTTGTTCTTGGAACAGCTTATGGTTTATCAAGATTTAGATTTAAAGGAAGAACTTTCTTAATGAAATTAAATCTTGTTATTGGTATGTTCCCTGGCTTCTTAAGTATGATTATCTTATATTGGGTTATGAGAGATATTATCCATTTACAAGGTAATTATATGTCACTTGTTATTATTTATAGTGCTGGCGCAGGTGGCGGATATTATATTTCAAAAGGTTTCTTTGATACAATTTCAAAAAACATTGATGAAGCTGCAATGATTGATGGAGCTACTCGTAGTCAAATATTCTGGCAAATTATTTTGCCACTTGCAAAACCAATTATTGTCTATACAATATTAACTTCCTTTATGGCACCATGGGGTGAATACGTTACCTCATCTTACATTATAGGTTTACAAAACATTGATAATTGGACTGTTGCAATTGGTCTTTATCAATTTACAGTTGGGCAAGATGTTGCAACTTCATACTATACACAATTTGCAGCAGGTGCTGTTGTTATTGCCGTTCCAATTACATTATTATTTATGTTCTTACAAAAATATTATGTTAGTGGAGTTACTGGAGGAGCAGTTAAAGGTTAATGAAAAATTTAAAGAAAGTATTAAAATCATTTATTATTTTCTTAGGAGTTATACCCGCAATAAGTGGGTGTAACTCTTTTAATAAAAATAATAACAACAATAATCAAGATGATTGTGATCCAGATTTTGAGGATTGCGATAAAGAAACCATTAAATTAGAAACTTATAAAGAGAATAATTATGTTTTCGATAAAAATTCAACAAATAAAGATGGATCAATGAGTTATGAAATATTTGTTAGAAGTTTTTATGACTCAAATGGTGATGGTATTGGTGATTTAAATGGCGTAAATCAAAAATTAGATTACTTAAAAGACTTAGGTATTAAAACAATTTGGCTCATGCCAATATTTCCTTCTCCAAGTTATCATGGCTATGATGTTACAGATTATTACGACATAAATAAAGATTATGGAACTTTAGCTGATTTTGATAATTTAGTTAAAAACGCCAAAGAACATAATATTGACGTTATGCTTGATATTGTTTTTAACCATTCAAGTATTAACCATGAATGGTTTAAAAAGTCTTATAATGATAAAATTAATAACAATCAAAGTGAAGATTCTAAAGCTGATTGGTATGTTTGGAGTGATTCTTATAAAACTGGGTTCCATAAATATTTAAATAGTAATCTTTATTATGAAGGTAATTTTAGTACAGATATGCCTGAATTTAACTTTGAAAATACAAAAGTTAAGGAAGAATTTATCAAAATATTAAATTATTGGATTGATAGAGGTGTTAAAGGATTTAGATTTGATGCTGTAAAATATTTTGACTATAACAATACTCAAAAAAATGTCGAATATTTAAATTATTTTAAAGAAAACGTTAAAGATCCTTTGGTATATTTTGTAGGCGAAATGTGGGACAACATCAATTTAATTAATGATTATTATAAATCTAAATGTGATTCTTTCTTTAAATTTAATGCTTCACTTGATAGTTCAAAACCTGAATCTTTTCTTGGTCAAGTTAAGGGTATAAGACCAAGTAGAGATTTTGCATCAACTATAGAAAATCAAGAAAAAACATTAAAAGAAAATAATCCAAATGGTTATTCTTCATATTTTTATGCAAATCATGATATGGATAGAGCTAGTGAATCATTTTCTAACATATCATATGCCAAAATGGCTGCTAATTTATTATGCTTAATGCCTGGAACACCTTTTATTTATTATGGTGATGAAATTAATTTGAAGGGTAAAAGAGGTAGTGAAGGAACTGATGTTATGCGACGTTTACCTCTTATTTGGTCACAAAAAGATAAAACAGGGCAAACTAAATTCCCTCAAGAAGAATTTAAATATCTTGAAAAAAATGTAAATCAAGTTTCACTTGGGATTGATGATTTATTAAATACAAACTATTCTTTATTAAATCACTATAAAAAAGCCATAAATATCCGAAATAAATACCCATTCATAAAAAATTCTCAATTTATTAATAAAACAAAATTAATTGATGAAAAATATAAACATGTTTTGGCTTATGAATTAAAAAATAACGACGATTCTATCGTAGTTATTCATAATTTTGAAAATGACAATGTAGAAATAGATGTTTCTTCACTTGGAACAAAAATAGTTGATGAATTATCTGCCAAAAAATTAATTCCAGTTCTTGAGAACAATAAACTTAAAATTGGATCTTTATCTACGGTTATTCTTAAATAGCAATTGAAAAATTGCTATTTTTTTATGTAACCGTTTTCATAAAAAATGTAAACGCTTACTAACTTTACATAACATTTTCCTAGATTAGAATAATGTTGCTTTCAAAGAGAAAGCTATAAACAAGGAGGATATTATGTATAACAATATGTTTAAACAAATAGATGAATACGAAAAAGAATATATTGGTGATGTATCTTCAGAAAAAAATGAAGGTAGAAAGTTATTTGTTCCATCAAATGACAATGCTGCTAGTGATATCGCATTCATCTGTGCGGTTAACCTTTTTTCAAAAAGGTTCTAACCGACACTTAATTTTGTTTATGAAATTCTGCTAAAAGCAGAATTTTTTATTTTTTACTAATATTTTTAACGTCACTTTTCTTAACAAATTTAAATAAATAAATTAATAAAAAATTGATTATAAATGTTGATAAAAAAGAAAAAATAACGTAATTTTGTAAATTATTGAATGGAAGAGTTAAATACAAAGGAAATAAAGTTCCAATAAAAATAAATACATAAAATATGAATAATAAAATTGAAGTAATTAAAGATAAATTGCTAAGTCTATAATTTAAATTATCATTTTCATCATATAAAATTGTTTTTAAAAAAGAACTATTAGTTTTAATAGAATTTACGGTATTTATTAATTGAATTACATTAAATATAATCATTAAAGTGATACATAAAAACGACACAAATATATCTATATTTGATTCGATTTGGTTATTTAAAATAAAAATTATCGATAAAATTACATAAACAATATTTAAAATTATAGAGAACGAAATTAATAAAATAAGCGTTAAATTAAACTTTTTAATATCCATAAAAATTACCTATCTAATATTAACATTTTTTATAATTTTTTACTAACAAACGAGTATAATTATTTCATGAAACAAATATTTTTAGCAAAAAAAGGAAAGAGAATTTTAGCAAGATTAATTGATCTTATAATTTTATTTTTTTCAACATTTTTGTTATTTTTTACATTAATTTATCCTAATACTTTTAATAAAGAACAATTTAATAAAAATAGCATTGAAATTATTGAATATTTTAAGGATAGTGAGTTATTTATAGTTGATGATAATGGAAATTATAGCGCTAAATCAACTTTAGCTTCTTTTAAAAAAATAGATGATTTATATAACAATGACTTAAGTTTCAACAATAAAGAATATAAAAACGTTTCATTAACAAAATCTCTTTATGATTTTTATACTATTAAATATAAGGAGTATGGTGGCGTAGCAAATTTAAATAATTCACAATATGAAAATGAAGTACTTTTAATTAATAATAGTGAATCAAATATAAAATCGTATGATTTTAATAGCCACACCCTTAAAATGATTGATTCTTCAAAAGAAGATGTTACATTAACGTATTTTCTTAATAAATATGAAAGTACATGTAAAAATATGATAAAAAGTTCGAAAATAAACGATTTAACAAATGAAAATCAAAAATTAATATTTACTGCACTTTCTGGTTTATTACCAACTTTATTTGTTTTTGCATTTATTTATGAATTTATTATTCCTTGTTTTGGTAAATATGGAGAAACTATCGGTAAACATATTTTTAAAATTGGTTTAGTAAATAAAGATGGATATGAAATTAAAAAATATCAATTATTTATAAGATTTTTAGCGTATTATTTTATGGATATTTTACTTAGTGCTATTACTTTTGGTGGAGTATTTATAATAACTTATACAATGATGCTTTTTACTAAAAAAAGAAGATGTATTCATGACTTTATTAGCGGAACAGTCGTAATAAATACTGTAAATTCAATTATTTTTAAAAACAAAAATGAAGAATTATATTATTTAAATAAGATAAACAAGGTAATTTAAAATGGATAAAAGAGTAAGAATTGAAAAAGGATTTATTTTACATCGTATTTTTTCATGTTTACTAGATATATTGTTAACTTCGCTTTTTACAATTAGCCTTTATTTCATTGTATTATTTGGGGTTTTTGGGACATGTTTTAATTATGTAGGCAATGAATTTTATATAAATGAAACCTTAAAAGAAAATGATTTAACTTTAAGTGATAATTTAAGCTATGAAAAATATGAAGAAGTCATCCAACATTTTTATTTTGATAAATATAGCGATGAAATAATTAAAGATTATGAAGATTTATACAAGGAAAAATACACAATTTATCATATTTATAATGTTGTTGTTTTAGGTTTACCATCTAAAGTAACGGACGTAACAAAAAGTGATTATTTTGAATATGTTTTAAATAATGATTCAACTGTAAATTATGACGTTGTTGCAAAAACTATTCCTGGTAGTGGAAAAAATTATGAAAAAAATATGCATGATATTTTTTATAATCAATATAAAAAACTAAATAACTTATTAGAAAGATATGATTATGACTATTTTAATATATTATCAAAAAATAACTTATATAAATTTATTTCAAGAACAGTTGCTATTTATACATCTTTTATTATCTTATTTGTCATAATTCCTCTTCAAAACAAGAATTCTTCAACTTTTGGTGAAAAGAAATTTAAATTAGGATATGTTGATGGTAAAAATGGCTATGTTTTAAAAAAATATAAAGTTATTTTAAAGAATTTAATTACATACTTCATACCAAGCCTAGGAGTGGTATTTTTCTCGCTTTATTCTTTTATAATTTTAACGATCGGTTGGTTATTTTTAAATTTTATAATTATGGTTTTTTCTAGTGATAATAAAGATATATCAGAAAAAATTTTAAATATTGAAAGCATAGATGTTGAGCAATCTTTAGTTTTTAAAAACAAGAAAGAAGAAGAGGAATTTGAAAAAAATCTTTAATATTTTAGAAAGAATCCATTGACAAACATGCTATAATTAGAATATGGATACTAATTTTAATTTACACACACATACATCAAGATGTGAACACGCGGTTGGTCTTGATGAAGATTACGTAAAAAGCGCGATAAAAGCTGGTTTTAAAACCTTAGGTTTTAGTGATCATGCTTTCTTTCCTAATATTGTTCATAAAGGAATGAGAGGAGACTATAAGGAATTAGATAACTATATTTCTTCAATTAATGATTTAAAAAAGAAATATAAAGATCAAATTGATATTAAATTAGGTTTTGAAACCGAATATCAAGAAAATTTCTATAGTTTTTATAGATTTTTAATAAAAGAAAAAGGTTTTGATTTTTTAATACTTGGTCAACACGTTACATATAATGCACAAGGAGATCCAATTTATTATTTTAAAAATAATGACGATATCGAAGGAATCAAAAGATATAAAGACGATCTAATTAAAGGAATGAAAACCGGATTATTTTTATATGTTTGTCACCCAGATTTATTTATGTGTAATATCACAAAAATTACTCCTGAAATAGAAGAAGTTTGTAGAGAAATATGTAAAGCAAGTGTCGAATACAATCTGCCTCTTGAAATTAATCTTGGTGAATTAAGAAGAGAAGAGAAGACAAAAAATAGTTTGAATCATCATTACCCTGATCCATTTTTCTGGAAAATAGCTAGTGAGTATGGTGTTTCATGTATTATTGGTATTGATGCTCATTCACCAAATGATTTAGAAAACAACAATTACTTACAAATTGCATTCAATTTAATTAAAGAAAATAACTTGAAATTACTAAATGATGTGAAAATGATTAACTTAAATTATCTTGATTAAATGCTAGAAATTTCTCTAGCATTTTTAATTTAATGAAAATTTACAGAAAATTTTTTTCAATATTCAAAAAAAGTTATTTTGAGTATTAAATATTGCATTGGTTTTTAGTAAAATATATGAGAATAGAGGTAACAATATGGCATATGGAATTTTAGCTGATTATCTTAATGGTCAATCAATTGAAGGCTATACATATTTTGGAGCACATTTCACAAAAAAAGAAATGGAAATCGAAATAGAAATACCTTTAAAAAAAGATCCAACTAAGACAAAGAAAGCTACTGTAATAAAACTTGTTAATGGTGTAACTTTCAGATTATATGCCCCATTAGCTAGTGATGTTTCTGTTATAGGTGACTTTAATAACTGGGATCCAACAGTTCATAAAATGGAAAAAATTGATGATAGTGGGGTTTTTGAAATATTTATTCCTGGACTTCATAATTATTCTTTTTATAAATATCATTTCAAAAATTGTAAAGGCGAATATGTAGATAAAGCCGATCCATTTGCATTTTTTAGTGAATATAGACCAGGAAGTTGTTCAAGACTTTTTAATATCGAAGGTTTTATTTGGCATGATAGACCATATTTAAATAATAGAGATCGTAATTTTGATAAACCAATGTCAATTTATGAAATGCACTTGGGAAGCTGGAAAGGTAAAGTTGATAATCGTTTTTTATCATATGAAGAAATTGCTGATTATTTAATTCCTTATTTAAAGGGTCTTGGTTTTACACACATTGAAATTATGCCAATAACTCAATACCCATTCCCTGGAAGTTGGGGTTATCAAGCAACTGGTTTTTATAGCGTTGACTCAACTTATGGTAATCCAATGCAACTTATGTCATTTGTTGATAGAATGCATCAAGCTGGGATTGGCGTTATATTAGATTTTGCTCCTGTTCACTTTGCTGTAGATTTATATTCTTTGAATCATTTTGATGGTAGTTGCCAATATGAATACGATAATGAACATATGTATTCACCATGGGGTTCTTTACAATTTGATTTAGGAAAAGATCCGGTTCGCAGTTTTTTAATGTCTGCAATGGATTATTTCTTAACTTATTTCCATTTTGATGGAATAAGAGTTGATGCTGTTAGCAATATTATTTATTGGGAAGGTAATAAAGATAGAGGAGAAAATAACGGCGGTACCGAATTTATTCGTAGATTAAATGGAAAAATACATTATAAGCATAATAGCGTAATGATGATTGCTGAAGATTCTACAGATTTTAATGGAACAACAAGATCTCTTGAACATGGTGGTTTAGGTTTTGATTATAAATGGGATTTGGGTTGGATGAATGATACATTAAAATACTATTCTAAAGATCCAATCTACAAAAAATGGGAACACAATAAACTTACATTTTCAATGATGTATTTCTATAGTGAAAACTTCTTATTACCTTTAAGTCATGATGAAGTTGTTCATGGTAAAGGTACCATAATTAATAAAATGTATGGCGATTACGATACAAAATTTGCCCTGATACGTAATTTATATACTTATCAATTTGCTCATCCAGGCAAAAAACTTAACTTTATGGGAAATGAACTTGCTTCATTTGATGAATGGAATGAAAATAGGTCTCTCCCTTGGGAACTTAAAAGATTTCCAAAACACGATAGTATTTCGCGTTTAATTAGAGATTTAAATTTAATTTATGCTTATGAAGAAGCTATGCATAAAGAAGAATATAACCCAGTTCATTTTAATTGGTTAATGGTTGATAATTCTGAACAAAGCGTCTTTGCTTTTGAAAGAAGAGTTGGTGATAGTCATTTAGTTTTTGTTTTCAATATGACTCCAAATTATTACGAATCGTATGATATTGGTTTAACTCGAGAAGGTAGTTATAAAGAAATCTTCAATAGTGATAAAGATGTTTATGGTGGAACAAATGCCTATAATGGTGATGAATTAAAATCTCAACAATATGGACCTGAAAACAAACCATTTAAATTAACAATTAAATTAGCAGGATACGCTGCTATGATATTCAAATATACACATAAAAATTAATTTATTAGAAAGGATTTTGTATGTTTAAAAATAAAGAAGAATTTAAAAAGGAATTTAGCGAGCGCTTAAGCGAAAAATATGGCAAAACTCCAAATGAAGCACATATTCTCGAACAATACGATATTTTAGGAGAAATGGTTAGAGATTACGCTGGAAGTGATTGGCGTAATTCTCGTGAATTTGTCTTAAAAAATGATGAAAAGCAATTAATATATTTTTCAATGGAATTTTTAATTGGCAGACTCATGACTTCAAACTTAATGAATCTTGGGATTTATGGAATTTGTCGAGATGGCCTTGAAGAATTAGGCATCGATATTTCAAAACTTGAAGATGTTGAAAGTGATGCTGGTCTCGGAAATGGTGGACTTGGTAGACTTGCTGCATGCTTTTTAGATTCTATTGCAAGTTTAGGATATGTTGGTCATGGAAACTGTATTCGTTATGAATATGGATTCTTTAAACAAAAAATTGTTAACGAAAAACAAGTTGAAACTCCAGATCAATGGTTAACTAATGGTTATGTTTGGGAAGTAAGAAAACCAAAACACGCTGTCGAAGTTTCATTTTATGGTACTGCTGAAACTTACCTTAAACCAAATGGTGGATATGGAATACGTACAGTTGGCGCTACTAAAGTACTTGCTATGCCATATGATGTTTCAATTGTAGGATATCGTAATAATCTTGCTAATACTTTAAGATTATGGAGTGCTCAACCAAGTGAAGCAAATCTCCCAAATAATATAAGTTTTGAAGATTATTTAACTACTCTTAAAGAACTTTGTCATGGTCTTTATCCAGATGATTCAACTGAACATGGTAAATTATTAAGATTACGTCAACAATATTTCTTTGTTAGTGCTGGTCTTCAAAGTTTAATGCGTGGTTTTTTAAGAAGACATGGAAGTTTAGATGATTTCTATAAGAAAACTGTCTTCCAATTAAATGATACCCATCCAATACTTGCTATTCCTGAAATGATGAGACTTTTAATGGATGAATATGGATATGGTTGGGATGAAGCTTATAATCAAGTAAGTCATGCCTTTGCCTATACAAACCATACAATTATGCCAGAAGCATTAGAAAAATGGCCTGTTCAATATATTCAAAGACTTGTTCCACGTTGCTACATGATTATTGAAGAAATTCAACGTAGAATGCTTATTTGGATGAGCAGTGTTGGTGTTAGTGAAGAAGAAAAAAATAACATGCTAATCATTAAAGATGGTTTTGTTAGAATGACAAACCTTGCTATTTATTGCGCATATAGTGTTAATGGTGTTGCAGCAATTCATACTGAAATTTTAAAGAAAGTTACATTTAAAGAATTCTATAAATACTTCCCAGAAAAATTCCATAACGAAACAAATGGCGTCACGCATCGTAGATGGTTAATGTATGCAAACGAAGAATTAAGTCAATTAATAACTGAAAAAATTGGCGATAAATGGATTAAAAATCCTGAAAATTATCTTGAAGATTTTGCAAAATTTAAAGATGATAAAGTCGTTCTCCAACGTCTTGAAGAAATAAAATTCAAAAATAAACAAAAACTTGCTAAGTTTATTTTTAATAACTATGGTATTGAAGTTGATCCTAATTCAATCTTTGATGTACAAATTAAGAGATTACATGCTTATAAACGTCAATTAATGAATGTTTTAAGAATTATGATTTTATATCATGAAATTAAAACAAACCCTAATTTTAAAATGTATCCACACACATTTATATTTGGCGCGAAAGCAGCTCCAAGTTATGTTTTTGCAAAAGAAATTATTGAACTTATAAATGCAGTTGCAAATGTTGTAAACAACGATCCTGAAGTTAGTAAATACATGAAAGTTGTTTTCATGGTAAACTATGGCGTTTCTTTAGCTGAAAAAATAATCCCAGCAGCCGATATTAGTGAACAAATTTCGACCGCCGGAAAAGAAGCTAGTGGAACAAGTAATATGAAATTTATGATGAATGGTGCTTTAACATTAGGAACATTAGATGGTGCAAATGTTGAAATTCTTGAAAGAGTTGGAAATGACAATGCCTTTATATTTGGTTTAAAAGTTGAAGACATTGAAAAACTTACCAAAACAGGCGTCTATAATGCCTGGGATGAATACAATAATAATATGAAATTAAGATGGGCTCTTGACTCATTATTCAATGGTCCATGGTGTGAAAATATCCCAGAAAGATTTAAAGGTATCTTTAATGAACTTATGAATCATAACGATGAATACTTTATATTTAAAGATTTACCAGCTTATCTTGAAGCTTCTAAGAATATTGAAGATTATTATCAAAATAAAACTGCTTGGTATAAATCTTGCTTAATTAATATCGCAAAATCTGGTTATTTCTCAAGCGATAGAACTATTGAATCTTATAATAAAGACATATGGCATTTAAACAAAATCGATCCTGTAATGCTTGATGAACAAATAAAGAAAAATAGTTTATAAAAAAACCAAAATGCTCTCAACATAAAATTGAGAGCATTTTTTTATGGTTCTGTGAAATTAAATGTGCTCAAAAAAATAAGCGAGCACACAATATTTCACAGTTTCAGTGACTTCATTACAAGAAAAGACCTCTATAATAATGATGGTTAAATCAAATACGGAGGTCTTTTCAAATGAATTTTAACACATTACTTTTAAGACTTGGAATAAGTCTTGAAAATTTTGTAAATAAGGATAGTTTAGCTATACCTATTGAAGGAGGCATGCTTTATGAAGTGGAACAATCAAAGGTAAAAACATAATTGTCCTTTTTGTAATAACGAGAATGTTCGTATTAGTGGTTACTACTATACTCAAACAAAATGCTCTGAATCCGAAAATTTTAAAGATATTTTAATAATTAAAAGAGTTAGGTTTAGATGTAAAAAATGTGGAAGAACATTTTCGCCTAAAATTGAAGGTATTAAAAGATATTCAACAATTAGTGATCAAGTTGAAAGATTTATAATAAATGATTTTATTAAACCACTAACTTTTGCTGAGATAGCAAAAAGATATGGTTTAGGAAAACAAAGGATAATTCAAATTTTTGATGATAAAGTTAAATATGTTCCAAGAAGAGAAATGCCACGGATTTTATGCATAGATGAAATTAAATTTTCTGAAGAATATGATCAAAATTATTGCTGCGTTTTATATGATTTCGAGAAAAAAGAAATTGTCGATATAATAAGAAATAGACAAATTGCTTATTTAAGAGAATATTTCGCATCAGTTCCATTAAAAGAGCGGGAAAATACTAAATATTTTATATCTGATATGTATGATGCATACTCTACTGTTTGCGCTAATTATTTTCCTCACGCAGTGCATATAATTGATAAATTTCATATAATCACTCAATTAACGAGAGCAGTAAATAGTTTACGAGTGATAACTATGAATTCTATTAAAAATAATAAAGAGAAAGAACCATTTTATAATTTCATGAAAGGAAATTGGAAATGCTTTCTTTGCAGGCGAGAAAATATCCCTGATAAAAAATATACATATATGAAAACGGGTGAAGTTTTTCATTATGATGAACTTGTATTTTCATCTATAAAATTAAATGACAATTTTTTAAAAGGCTATTTAACACTCCAAGATTTAATGCACCAAAGTTATTTTTCTACTTATGACGAGACATTAATTTTTATTAAATTTTTATCGCAAACATTAAATAATTCAGGATCTGATTTATTGATAAAAGTTGGTAATACATTTCATAAATGGAGATTTGAAATAGCTAACGCATATACAAGAGATGCAAAGAAAAATAAATATACAAATGCTATTGCTGAATGTATTAATAATCAACTTAAAACTATTATTAAATCAGCTTATGGATATCACAATTTTCAAAGGTTTAGGAAACGTGCTATGCTCATAATAACTTATAGTAAAAAAGATATATAAAAAGGAAGCAATACAATTGCTTCCTTCGAGCACAATTTATTTCACAGTTTTTTGCTATTTGCCTCTATCGAGCACAATTTAGCACACTTTATTTCACAGAGCCTTTTTTATTAAAAAATAAATATTTATTAGTTATTAAGAGAATTATTTTTAAATTTGTCTAAACTTAATTTCTCAAAAACTTTTAATAAAACAATTGATATAATTGTCCCGGCAATACCTTGTATTAAGTCAAATAATGAATTAACAAGATACGAAGAACCATACATTATTAAATAAGCAACCATGTAAGTTAAAACCATAAAAAGTGGTGCAATAATACATGAAATGTATTTTAAATACTTATGTTTATTAAGTATTTTATAAATTAAATAACAACTAATAGACTCAAGTGCTTTAGCACATATTGTAAAAGGAATAAAATTCGCAGCACCAGCAGTTAAATCAGCCATAGCACAAGCAAAAATAGCTGAAAAAACACCTTCAATTGGACCAACAAAGATAGTTGTAAACATTATTAAGCCATCACTAAAATTCAAATAACCAGAACCACCTGCATAAACTATTGGTAAAAAAGCTGTCACAACATAAATAAGAGCCGTCATTAAAGCAGCTAATGTTATCTTTAAAATAATAAATCTTGATTTAGACATAATTATTTACTCTTTGTTTTTTTAAAGAGCTTCTTTTTAGTTGGTTTTTTATTGTTTAACTTAGAGTATTCAGTATTTTTTTCAATTTTCTTAAGCTCTAATTCTTTCTTTTCTTCTTTTTCCTTAAAATAGGCATCAACTAATTCTTTATTAGTTGGATCAATTAATTTATCAATCTCATCAATTGTATAGCAGTTTACACCATTTTCTATTAAAAGTTGAGTGGTGTAACCAGGTTCATCAACTAATCCACCATTAAAATTACCATTATGAATTTGATGAACACCACAAGAAGGAGATTTATCGACTAATACCGCCTTCTTAATATGAAGATATCTAACAACATTTAAAACCGATTCAGCACCTTTTTCGAAATATTTAGTTACATTTCGACCATTTTGATTTATTACTATTCCGTTTTTTATTTCACTTGGTAATCTAGGAGTGCCCATTCCACCAAGAACCTCAGGACAAACAGGAACAATATTAAAATGCTCTCTTAAAAATTTAACTTTTGCATTGTAGTTATCTTTGCCATCGTAACGGCATTTATCGCCTAATAAACATGCACTTACAATAATAGTTTCCATTTTAATTCCTTTCGTCGCTTTAAATATTATATTGATTTATTTATAATAATTCCATATGAAAAAAGAAACCTTTTTAAATATAAATGGTAAAAGTTTTAAAGCAATCATTGAATATAAAAGAATGAAATATATTAGATGGAATATAAGAGATAATGTTTTTTATATTCGTTGTCCTTATGGTACATCAAAAACATATTTAGAAAACGCACTTTCAAATTATAAATATAAAACTAGACCTAAGCTTCCTGAACCATTTACCAACGAATATTGCTATATATTTGGCGAAAAACAATATTTTAACGCATGTTTTGTCAAAATAAATGGTCACTATATTTTATTTAATAAGGAAACTTTTTATGAAGATATTAAACCAATATTTAAAGATTATATTGAAACAAGATTAAGATATTTTGAAAATGTTATGGGGATAAAAACCCATTACTTGTTGTCAATTAAAAATGTAAAATCAATATATGGTAGCAATAGTAAGAGTAGTCATAAAATAACAATCAATTCTTTTTTAATACATTTTTCAAAAGATATTATTGATTCAATAATTATTCATGAATTAGCCCATGATTTTCAAAGAAATCATTCAAGTATGTTCTATGAGATTGTATATAAGTATTGTCCCAACTATGACTACTTGCAACATAAATTGAAAAAAAATATATTTTAGGAGTTAAATAGTAGTAATGATTAAGTATATAACTAGTAGAAAAAATGAAATCGTTAAAAAAACTATCGATTTAAAAAATAGCAAAACACAAAATAATGAGAAAAAATTTATTATCGAAGGCGAACATCTTTTAGAAATGGCTAATAAAGCTAATAATATTTGCTATGTAATTACTTCAAAACATATTAATTATATTAACCAAGATATCGATCAATATATTGTTACTGAAGATATCTTAAATAAAATAAGTAGCCAAAAATCAGCACCTAGTGTTATTGCAATTTGTAGTTTCGTTAACGAAAACGTTGATGAAGAAAAAAATCTAATTTATCTAGATAAAGTTCAAGATCCAGGAAACGTAGGAACAATTTTAAGAACTGCTCTTGCTTTTTCCTTTTTTAATGTATTAATAAGTAATGATTCAGCTAATAAATATAATGAAAAAACTATTCAAGCTTCTCAAGGCGCAATCTTTAATTTAAATATAAAAACAATAGATTATTCATATATAAAAAAACTTAAGACTGTGGGCTATAAAATTGTCGTAACAACATTGAATAAAGATTCGATAAAATTGAATGATTTTAAATTAAAAAATGATGAAAAATATGTTTTTGTCTTCGGAAGTGAGGGCAAAGGTGTGAGACAAGAAATTATTGATTTAGCCGATATTAAAGTTTTTATAGAAATTAATAATATAGATTCTTTAAATGTTGGTATTGCTGCAGGAATTTTTTTATATAATTTTAGGAACTAATTTTATAAGATACTTTGATAAAATTATTCTTTAAAAAAATTAATAATGTTATAATAAAAAAGCGTTGATAAGGAGTAGTACTAAGTTAGATTGTTTTATAGAGAGAAATAGATGGTGGAACTATTTCAAACAAAACTTACGAATTCGCCTTTGAGCTGGTTTATAAACCCGCACATATGCGTTAAATATGTAATTAAGTATTAAAGAATTAGGATGGTACCGCGATATATTCGCTCCTAACTAGTTCTTTTTTTATTAAGAAGGAGAATTTTATGGCAGAAAAATTAGAATTTAAATTTGATACTCAGTTATTAATTAATGGACATGATCTTGATGAAAATGAGATTAATGATTACATTACAAAACACTTTAAAGGTGATTGTTTAATTGCTGTTGGTGATGATACTTTAATAAAAATACATTTTCATACAAATGAGCCTTGGAAAATTTTAGAGTATGCTCAATCTATAGGCGATATTAGCGATGTTGTTGTTGAAAATATGCAACGTCAAGCCGAAGGTTTAAAAGGTTAATTTACATATATGGAAGATAATAATAATATTGAGTCAATCGTTAATGATGCAATAGAAAGAGTTAAAAATGCTGATTCTATCGAAAAAATTAACGAAATTAGAAATAAATTTCTTTCTAAAAAAGGTATTATTTCAAGTTTAATGCTCAAAATGAAAGAATTAGCAGTAGAAGAAAAGAAAAAATACGGTCAAATTGTTAATTCCGCAAAGAAAACTGTTGAAGATGCATTAAATAATAAATTAGAAGAAGTAAAAAGTTTAGAAATTAAAAAACAACTCGAAAAAGAATCAATCGATATAACTTTACCTGGAAAAAATTATGAATCCGGAAAAGAAAATCCATTTTATAAAGTTCTTCGTGAAATTGAAGATATTTTTATTAGTATGGGGTATGAAGTTCATGATGGTCCAGAAATTGTTACTGATGAATACAACTTTGAATTGGTAAATATTCCAAAAGACCATCCAGCTAGAGATATGCAAGATTCTTTTTATATTAATGATAATTTACTATTAAGAACACAAACCAGTTCGATGCAACCTGAAATTATGCGTTTAGCGAAAGGTAAACCTATCAAGGTTATTTGCCCTGGTAAATGCTATCGTCGTGACGATGATGATATGACGCATAGTCATCAATTTGCCCAAGTAGAAGGACTTGTTATTGATAAAAATATTAATATGGCAAGTTTAAAGGGCACTTTAGAATTATTTGCTAAACAAATGTTTTCAAAGGACTCAAAAGTTAGGTTTAGATCATCATATTTTCCATTTACAGAACCATCTGTAGAAGTTGATATATCTTGTTTTAAATGTCATGGCAAGGGTTGTCCAACATGCAAAGGTAGTGGATGGATTGAGATTTTAGGTGCTGGAATGGTTCATCCAAATGTTTTAAAAATGTCAGGATACGATCCAGAGGTTTATAGCGGTTTTGCTTTTGGCGTTGGTATTGATAGAGTTGCTATGTTACGTTATGGGATTGATGACATTCGTAGAATCTATTCTAACGACGTAAGATTTATTAAGCAATTTAACAAGAAAATCGAGGATTAATTTATGTTAGTATCATTAAAAGAAATCAGTAAATATGTAGATATTAGCGATTTAACTCCAGAACAAATTGCTGCAAAGTTAACATCCGCCGGCATAGAAGTTGAAGGTATAAAACATCTTTCAAATGCAACAAATTTAGTAATTGGACATATTTTAAAATGTGATAAACACCCAAATAGCGATCATTTACATGTTAACCAAATTGATATTGGTAGCGAAATTATACAAGTAGTGTGTGGTGCTCCTAATTGTCGTGAAGGATTAAATGTAATTGTAGCTAGACCTGGCGCTATTCTTCCAGGGAACAAAAAAATTGAAAAAGGTGTCATTCGTGGTGTTGAAAGTGATGGGATGTGCTGTGCATTAAATGAAATAGGTGTTGATCCAAAGAATTTAAGACCTGAACAAATAAGCGGAATTGAAGAACTATCAAAAGACGCTCCTATTGGAGAAACTAACGTTCTAAAATATCTTGGCTTAGATGATTCAATACTTGATCTTTCATTACTTGCTAACAGAAGTGATGCCTATTCTTTATATAATGTTGCAAGAGAAATCGGGGCTTTATTCAATAAAAAAGTTTCAATACCAGTATATAGTAGTAATAATTTAGTAGATAATGAGTATTTTGTTAGTTCTACAACTGCAAATTGTAAACAATTCGCAATTCGATATTTTGAAAATGTTTCTACACATGAATCAAAAAAAGAATTATCTGACATTTTAAGAAACGAAGATATTCGTTCGATTGATAATATAGTTGATATTGGAAATTATGCAATGCTTCTTACAGGTCAACCTATAAACATGTATGATGCAGACAAACTTCCAAAAAAAGAATTAATTGTTAAAGATGATTATGAAGGCGAAGTCGTTGCAATGGATGGGAAAACATATTCCATCAAAAAAGGCGATTTAGTTGTAACAAGTGGTGGTGAAGTCATGTGCATTGCCGGAATAATGACCACAAAAGCTTGTGAAGTCACTAATGAAACTAAAAATATACTTGTTGAAGTTGCCAATTTTTATGGTCCACAAATTAGAAAAACAACCATAAGACTCGGATTATCAAGCGATTCTTCACAAAGATTTATAAAAGGCATTAATCCAAATCAAGTTGAAAAAGTAATGAATCTTATTACTCATTTAATGAGTGAATATTCTTCTTTTTCATCAGTTTCAAAAACTAACAATTATGATGTTTTAAATTATAAGCAAAAGGAAATTTCTTGTACTTTTGAATATATTAATAAAAGATTAGGAACTAAATTTGATAAAGAAAACATCATAAATACCTTAAATAAGCTTTATATTGAGACAAAAAATATTGATGACAATAGTTTTATTGCTGTTATTCCGGACTTTAGGATTGATATAGAAGGTAAAGCCGATCTAAGTGAAGAAATTATACGTTATAATGGCTTTGAAAATATCAAATCTGTTCTTCCTGAAATGGAAACAACAGTAGGAGGAATGGTTGGTTTTGGTAAAAAAGAAAAAGTTGTTGCCGATTATCTTTTAGATCGTGGTCTTTATAGAATTATAAGTTATACTTTGATAAACAAAACTGACAGCGAAACATTTAACATTCTTAACAAAAACGAAGGATATCAAGTATTACATCCTTTAACAGAGGATCATAAATATATTCGTACAAATTTATTAAGTTCAATGCTTAGGACTGTTCAATATAATTATAATCATCAAAATAAAAACTTTGGTTTATTTGAAATTTCTCAAGTAAATGATACAAAGGGCTTAACAAATCACTTAGCAATTTGTCTTTGTGGTAAAAAATTTATTCAAGATGAACTTGGTCAAGTACCATATGATTTCTATGATATTAAAGGATACTTCGAAGGGATTGTTGAATTATTTAATATTCAATCAAGTCGTATTAGTTATGAACGTTTAACACAATCTAATGAATTACATCCTAATAGAAGCGCCATAATTAAATTAGATAACAAACCATTTGCAGTTATTGGAGAATTATATCCAACTCTTAAAAATAAATATGACTTAAATAAAGAAGAAGTGGTGTTATTAGAAATGGATTTAAATACTTTATTCAAAACTAAGTCTGCAAATAATAAATTCACTGAATTTAATAAGTTCCCTTCAGTTATGAGAGATTACGCATTTGTTGTTGATAATTCCATCAAGTATAGTGATATTAAAAACTTAATTAAGAAGTCTAGTTCGCTAATAAGCGATATTCATGTTTTTGATATTTATAAAGGCGAACACCTTGAAAACAACAAAGTATCACTAGCTATAAGTGTTACGTTAGATGGTAAAGATCATACTTTAAAAGAAGATGAAATTAGTACTGCTGATTTAAAAATTAGAGACACAATCTCGAATAAACTAAATGGAAGTTTGAGATCCTAATTATGAATATTTATTTCAATCAAGTTAAAGATCATGATGAAGTTTCTTTTGAATCTTCCTTAAACAAATTTTTCAAGGAAGATGCATTATTAAAAAAAATTAATAATTGTAAAGGAACAATAACACTTAATAAGGCTGAGAATACACTAATTATTAACTTCAATATTTTGTGTAATATTAATATTACTTCAAGTTATACAGGTGTTCCTTTTAATAAAGAAATTAAAATTGATGATACTTTATATTTTACAAATACAAAATCTCTTGATTCAGACGACATAATTTTTGTTAAAGATTTAATAGACCTTGATTATTATGTTTATTCATTATTAATAACTTCAATTCCAGTTGATGCTCATAAAGATGGCGAAAAACTACCAAAAGGAAAAGATTACAGAGTATTAACAGAAGATGAATACTTAAAAGAAAAAGCTTCTAGTGGGAGTAATGCCTTCAGTGCTTTAAACGACATTGATTTTGGGGATTAAATATAATTTTAAAATTACTTAAATAAAATATCGATGTAGTCGCTTAAATTTTATATAGGAATTTTTGCAAAAAGTATTGCAAAAATTCCTTTTTTTATTTACAATATAGCCAAGTGGATGGAAGTGGGAGAAAGTGTGTAATGTTTATTGGAAGTTTTGACTATTCATTAGATGAAAAAGGTCGTCTTGTTATCCCAAGTAAATTTAGAAATGAAATAGGTGAAAAACTCTATCTCATGAAAGGATATGACGGCTGTATTTCCATTTATAAAGAATCTGACTTTAATAACGCACTTAATAAGCTTCAAACACTACAATTTGAAAAGGAGAAAGCTAGACTCCATTTGAGAGTTCTTCTCGAAACAGTTGTGGAACTTACAATTGACAAAGCCGGAAGAATTCAAATTCCAATTAAAACTCTTCAAAAATACTCAATTGGTAAAGCTGTAAAAATTATTGGACTACTTGATCATTTTGAAATCTGGGACAAAGCATCATGGGAAAAATATCGTGATGAACACGAAAAAGATTTCGAAAAAGATGCAGAGGATTTATTAAAAGATGAAAAGTAATGTCCATAAACCAGTTTTAATAAATGAAGTAATTGAAGGTCTTAATATTAAAAAAGATGGCATTTATCTTGATTTAACATTAGGGAGAGCCGGACATAGTAGTGAAATACTTAAAAGACTTGGTCCTAATGGTTTATTAATAGGTATAGATCAGGATGAAGAAGCAATTGAGGCTAGCCGTGAAAAATTAAGTAAAATCGGAAGTAATTTCAAAATCTTTAAAACAAATTTTGTAAATATTAAAGAAGTATTACAAGAACTTGGAATTAAAGAAATTGATGGAGCTTTATTCGATTTAGGAGTTAGTTCGCCTCAATTTGATGAAGATTATCGTGGTTTCTCTTATCGGTTTGATGCACCTTTAGATATGAGAATGGACCAGAATCGTTCTTTGACAGCAAAAGATATTATTAATACATATTCTTTAAAAGATTTAACTCGTGTTTTTAGAGAATATGGTGAGGATAGATATTCTTATCAAATTGCGAAGAATATCGTAAAAAAGAGAGAGATTAAACCAATTGAAACAACCTTTGAATTGGTAGATATTATTAAATCTTCAAAACCTAAAAAAGAATTATCAATAATTGGACATCCTGCAAAACAAATATTCCAAGCATTGCGTATAGAAGTTAATGATGAATTAAATGTTTTGAATAAAGCTCTTGAAGATGTTATTCAATCATTGAAAGTTGGTGGTAGAGTTTGCGTAATATCATTTCAATCACTCGAAGACAAAATAGTGAAAAATTTATTTAGAAAATATTCATTTATTGAGGGTAATCGTTTAAATGATTATATAGATCCAAAAAATATCAAAACGCCAGATTATCGAGAAGTAAATAAGAAAGTAATAGTGGCGAATGATGAAGAATTATTAGAAAACCATCGCGCAAAAAGTGCAAAATTAAGAATTTTAGAAAAAATTAAGTAAGGAGAATATATTTATGAAAGACAAATTAGTAAGATACAATCATAAAGCTATTTATTATACATTTAAAAAAGTATTTATTTGCTGTTCAGCAATTGTTGCTACATCAATTTTAATAGCTTTACCAATAAGTTTAGGTTTAAACCTTGTTAAAGCTAACGAAAATACCAATAATATAAAAACGAATGTTAATACTAATGTTGAATTATTACGTTTTTAGTTTTTGTTCCATTTTTTCCTCCTTTCTAAAAGACGGTTTAACCGTCTTTTATTTTACTCATTTTTAACTATTTTTTTACTGAATATCTACTATTTTATCTAGCGAGCAAAATTAAATTTTTAATTGTAAATAGCATATTTTAATAATATAATTATTAATAGTTATGGAAAAAGAAATTGCAGCATTAGAAATAAGAAGTAAAACAATCTTACTCGTATTAGGTAATGTTCAAGATAACAAAGTGAATATTACAAATAAAGTCGTTAGACCACTTTCTGTCGCTTTAAAAGATGGCGAAGTATTAGATAGTAGTAGTTTAACAAATGATATTAAAAATATCCTTACAATCGAAGATAAAGAGCATAACCTAAAGATTAATGTTAATGAAGTAGCTCTTGTTTTACCACCTTATAGTTTAGAAGTTTATAGTAGTAGAAAACAAACAACAGTTATCTCGAGATCATATAAAATTGAAAAAATAGATATTTCAAATGATCTTATGATGCTTAAAAAAGAAAGAATACCAAATCGAAATAACTCAATAATCGATATTATTCCAAATTTTTTTGTTATTGATGGAAATAAAAAATTTACTGAGCCACCACTTGGTGAAACAAGTACCCAAATTTTAGTTGATGCTAATATTTATTCTTTAAATACTAATTTAGTTCAAGATTTAATGGATGCAGTTGCTCATGCTGGTATAAAAATTAGAAGAAATGTTATCGCACCTATTGCAGCATCTCAATTATTTGCAAACTATAAATATTCAGTTTCAACGTATATTTTGGTTGATAGTGGTAGAAAAACAACTAGTTTATCTTTTGTTGGTAATAATGTTGTTTATTCTTCGAAATATTTCTCATTTGGATTTGAAAATTTAATCGATAAAGTAGTTAAAGGCTTTAATTTATTAAGAGTTGATGCTGAAGAATTAATAAATTTATATGGTTATGATGATAGAAAATCAACTTTAAATCCAGCTATTTGTAAATCAACAATTAATGGTAGAGAAGTTAAATTTTATCAAGATGATTTAAATGTTATTGTTGTTGAATATTTCCAAGAATATTTAACTAAATTAATGAGTTCACTTGAGGATATTGCAAATAGTTATAGCAAAAAATTAGACCCATTAAACTTAGTTTTTATCGGAGAAAACTTTAAAATAAATGGTATCAAAAACTATTTAAATAAATTTATTAAAGGTTATATTTGTAATTTCCCAATCTTACCAAATGTAGAAATTCAAGATTCAAGTTTGGTAAATTGTGCTGGTGCAATCTTCCTTTCTTCAGTATATAAAGGAAGTTTAGAAGATGACATGAAGGGTCGTATTGGAGAAATTAATAGAGAAAAAGAATCCTATAGCGAAACTAGAGATGAATTATAAGGAGCATTAATATGAACGAAGATTTAGATAATTTTGAACCGGTCGCAAAGATTTCGGTTATTGGTGTTGGTGGTGCCGGTAATAACGCAGTTAATAGAATGATTGATGATGACATTGCTAATGTTTCATTTTATGTTGCAAATACCGATAAACAAGCATTATCTCTTAGCAAAGCTCCAAATAGATTAATTTTAGGTGAAAATCTTACAAATGGTTTAGGTGCTGGTGGTGATCCAAGTGTTGGTGCAAAAGCTGCTGAATCATCTATTGATGAAATTAAGCAAATTGTTGAAGGTCGTAATATGGTCTTCATCGCTGCTGGTATGGGTGGTGGAACAGGTACTGGTGCTGCTCCAATTATTGCTAAAGCAGCTAGAGATGCTGGTGCTTTAACAATTGGTATTGTTACTAGACCATTTACATTTGAAGGAACTAAAAAACTTGCTTTAAGTGTTGAAGGCTTAAATAATTTAAAAGAAAATTGTGACGCTTTAATTGTTGTTAGCAACGATAAATTATTGATGGATGCAGGTAATTTACCTGTTGGTCAAGCTTTTAGTGAATCAGATAAGGTTTTAGCTCAATCTGTCAAAACTGTAACTGATTTAATTTTAACTCCTGCTCTTATGAATTTGGATTTTGCTGATGTTAAAGCAACATTACAAAATTCTGGAATTGCATTAATTGGTTTTGGTACTGGTGAAGGTGATAATAGAGCAGAAGATGCAGCTTTAAATGCTTTAAATTGTCCATTAATTGAACAATCAATAAAAGGAGCTAGGAAAGCTATTTGTCACATCACTTGTGGTCCTCAAGTTAGTTTATTTGAGTGTAACGCAACTGTTCAAACAATTGTCGAACAAAGTGGTGGTAAAATCGATTTAAAATTTGGTGTTGCAGTAAATGATCAATTAACTGACCAAATTATGTTATCTATTATCGCAGGCGATTTTGATACTGAAATCGATTTCAATAAGACTGAAAAACTTGATCCATCAGCATTACTTAAAAAGGAAAAACCATCGACTGAAACTCCATTATTTAACGAAAATAATGAAGACAATAAAGATGAAGAAAATGTTGATGTTAAAGAAGATACTGAATCAGAAGAAAATAAAGAACAAAGTGAAGATCAATTGGAAGATATCATTCCAAATTTCTTAAATGGTAAATAATTGATTAATTTTGTTATTTTGATAAGATATTAAAGTAAAAGACAAGTCTTATTTAATTTCTACTTTAGAGAAAGATTGATGTGGTGCAAAATCGAGTAATTTAAATAAGATATCACTTTGAAAAAAACATTTAAACAAGTGATAGAAAAGTTATTTTTCTATAACTAAGGTGGTACCGCGTTTATAACGTCCTTAGATATACTAAGGACGTTTATTATTTTTAGGAGAATTTTATGGAATTAAAAGAATCATTACTCATGTTTAAAAGTAATTTTGAAATGAGAGGTAACTTGAATCAAAAAGAACCATTATTAGTAAAAAAATGGCAAGATGACGACATTTATAACAAAATGAATGCCGAACGAACATTAGGAGAGTATGCCCTCCATGATGGTCCACCATATGCTAATGGTGCTATGCATTGCGGACATATGTTAAATAGAGTCTTAAAAGATTTTGTTGTTAGATTCAAAAATATGCAAGGTTATAAGACACCTTTTGTTTTTGGTTGGGATACTCATGGTTTACCAATTGAAAACCAAGTTACCAAAAGTGGTGTCAATCGTAAAACAACTCCTCTCCCAGAATTTAGAGAAAAATGTAAAGAATATGCTTTAAAACAAGTTGAAAATCAAAAACAAGGAATTTTACGACTTGGTGTTTTAGGTGATTATAAACACCCATATTTAACATTAAATAAAGAATTTGAGGCTGATGAAATTCATTGTTTCGCTAAAATGGCTCTTAAAGGCTTAATTTACAAAGGACTTAAACCTGTTTATTGGTCACCATCAAGCGAATCTGCTCTTGCTGAGGCTGAAATTGAATATCATGATGTAAAAGCCTATACAATATATGTTGCTTTTAATGTAAAAGATGGAAAAGGCATTGTACCAAATGATGCTAAGTTCATTATTTGGACAACAACACCATGGACACTTCCTGCAAATCTTGCAATTTGTGCACACCCAAACTTTGAATATGGCCTTTTTGAAACAAATTTAGGAAAATTTGTTTTCTTAATTTCATTAAAAGATAAAATATCTGAAAAATTAGGCTTTACTTCTTGTAAATTATTAAAAGAATTTAAGGGCAAAAAGCTTGAAGGCATTATATGTAAACATCCATTTTATGATCGTGATAGTGTATTAATCAATGCTGATTATGTTACGGATTCCGATGGTACTGGTCTTGTCCATATTGCTCCTGGCCATGGTGAAGATGACTATTTAGCTTGCTTAAAATATGGTATTAAACCATATTGCCCTGTTGATAGTCATGGTAAATTAACTGAAGATTGTGGACCTCGTCTTGCAGGTTTATTTTATGAAGACGCAAATAAAGTTGTTTTAGACATATTAAGAGAAAATGGATCTTTACTAAAAGAAGAAGACATTGTCCATAGTTATCCTCACGATTGGAGAACACATAAGCCAGTCATTTTTAGAGCAACTCCACAATGGTTCTGCTCAATTGATCCTATAAGAGAAGAATTACTTAAAGCAATAGATGATGTTCATTGGACACCTGAATGGGGATGCCAAAGAATGAAAAATATGATTAAGGACCGTAATGATTGGTGTATTTCAAGACAACGTATTTGGGGTGTTCCTCTTCCTATTATATATTGTGAAGATGAAACACCAATTATCGAAAAAGAAGTTTTTGATCATATCGAAGAAATATTTAGAAAAGAAGGCAGTAATGCTTGGTATACTAAAACCGAAAAAGAATTATTGCCTGAAGGTTATAAAAATCCACATTCACCAAATGGTGTTTTTAGAAAAGAAAAAGATATCATGGATGTTTGGTTTGATAGTGGTTCTAGTTTTGATGGAGTTTTAATCGAAAGAGGAACAAAATACCCTTGCGATTTATATCTTGAAGGTAGTGACCAATATCGTGGTTGGTTCAATTCTTCACTTATAATTTCTGTTGCTTGTAATGGGGTAGCTCCATACAAAAATGTTGTTTCACATGGTTATGTTTTAGATGAACATTGGGAAAAAATGTCTAAATCTGCCGGAAATGGCATTGATCCAATAAAAATTGCTAATGTTTTTGGAGCTGATATTTTACGTTTATGGGTTGCAACAACCGATTATCAACAAGATGTTAGAATTAGTGAAAATTTAGTAAAGCAAAATGTAGAAGGTTATAGAAAAATAAGAAATACATTTAAATTTATGCTTTCTAATTTAATAAATGATAAAAATAATGAAACTTTCACCGAAAATGAAAAAGTTCCATACGAGAACTTATCATTAGTTGATAAATATATCATTCAAAGATTACATGAAGTTACAAATAATTTTATTGATAATTTTGAAAAATTTAGTTTCAATGGTGCAATGAATGTTTTATTCAAGTTCATTAGTGATGATTTATCATCATTTTACTTAGATATTACAAAAGATTCGTTATATTGTGATTCAAAATTAGATTTAAGAAGAAAACAAATACAAACAGTTTTTGCCGAATGTGTCTCTATTTTAATGCGTTTATTGAATCCAGTTTTACCATTTACTATGGATGAAGTTAATAAAAACTTCTGTTTAAAAACAAAAGATAACGTTCAATTATATGATTATCCAAGTAAATATACTGATATTGATTTAAATTTAATCAAAGAATTTCAAAATAACGTTTTATCGTTAAGAAATGACGTTTTAAAAGCTATTGAAGAAAAACGTAATGCAAATATTATTCACTCTTCACAAGAGGCTTTAGTTAAAATTAAATTAACAAACAAAGATTTATCAGAATATTTTAAAAATATTGATACTAAAGTTTTAGATGAAATATTCATTGTTAGTAATGTTGAATTTGTTAATGATTTAACAAATGCTTATTCCGGTAAAAATGCTGAAATTTCAGTTTTACATCATCCTGGAGTAAAATGTGATAGATGTTGGAATTATTTTGATGAAAACGATATTCATGAAGTAGAAGGTGTTCACTTATGCTCGAGATGCCAAAAAGTTCTAAAGAAATAAATAATACTAATAAAAAACCATTTAAAGATTATTTTAAATGGTTTTTGAAATCATTTATATGGCTTGCAATCTTACTTTTTGTTTTAGATATAATAACTAAATTTGTTGCTTTCTATAATTTACCAAAAAATGAATCATTAAAAATTAATGGTTTTGAGTGGTTATTCCAATTAACTTTAACATTCAATACTGGTGCAGCTTGGGGAATGGGTGGCAATAATTTAGTTTCAAGAATTATATTATGCTTTATAAGTTACGCTGCAGCAGGTTTTATAATTTATTATTATATTAAAAACTTTAAAAAACTTACTAGTTTTTTAAAAGCAATTTTAATGGTGGTTTTGGCCGGAGATTTAGGCAATTTAATTGATCGTACATTCTCTTTTTTCCCACTTGATACAATCTACAAAAATGGCGTAGTAGATTTTATTGATATCACGCCATTAATTCCAAGATTTGGAATTTTTAATTTTGCTGATAGTTGTTTATGCGTTGGTATTTTCTTATTATTAATTTATGAAATCATACTCATCATAAAAGATAAAGATAAAAAGGAAGAAAATAAAGAGGCTGACAATAAATAATGATTAAAACTTACAATGTAGAAGAAAATAACGTCAACATTAGGTTAGATAAGTATTTGACCACGAAAGAACCTAAATATTCACGTGTTTTTTTATCAAATTTAATAAAAAATGATAAGGTTTCAGTTAATGGAAAAATAGTTTCTCCTTCATATAAAGTGAAAAATGGTGACAAAATAGTAGTAGACTTTATTGTAGAAGAATATGATCCTAAAAACTTAAAACCATATAATTTTAAGTTGGATATTATTTATGAAGATAATGATGTTATTGTCATTAATAAACCAAAAGGTCTTGTTGTGCATCCTGGTGATGGCCATCATGATGATACGCTTGTTAATGCCTTAATATATGCTCATAAGGAACTCTCTAATTTAAATGGATTAGAAAGAGTAGGAATAGTTCATAGAATTGATAAAGATACAAGTGGACTTTTACTTGTGTGCAAAAACAATTATTCTCATGCATTTATTGCTGAACAATTAGCAAATCATACTATGCATCGTGAGTATTATGCGTTAGTTTTAGGAAGAATTGATGAAGATAGTGGTAAAATAATTGCTCCAATTGCAAGAGATAAAACAAATCGTATGAAGATGTGTGTAGATCCTATTAATGGTAGGCCAGCCATAACACATTTTAATGTAGTAAAAAGATACGAAAAATATACATTAGTTGATTGTAAATTAGAAACTGGTAGGACTCATCAAATAAGAGTCCACATGGATTATATAAAACATCCTGTGATTGGGGATCATTTATATGGAAAAAATAATTGTTTAATTTACAGCAATGGACAAATGTTACACGCCTATAGATTAACTTTTATTCATCCAACAACTAAAAAAGAGATGACATTTGAGGCACCTCTTCCAGCATATTTCACAGAAGTTTTATCTAGAATTAAATGAATTAGACCTAGTAACTTCTTTATAGTTTTTAAAATTTTGTTTGCAAATTTTCGAGAATTTTTCTAAACCAAACTTTTCTATGTATTTTTTTGCAAAAATATCGACCTGTTCACCAGCCCCAAAAGGAATCGTCATTCCTATTTTTTTAGATTGATATTCCATTTCTTTTAAGAAAAAATATCGAGCTAAACAACTAGCCAGTGCAACACTTGGGAAGTAGGATTCACCTTTTTCTTTAAAAACAAGACCATCTTCAATATGTTTAATGTCATTTAAATATGCAAAATACTTATCTTTTGGAACAAATTGATCAATATATAAATTTTTTACATAAGGAAATCTTGCATGTAAATTAGATAACACATAATTATGTAAGATACATTTAATTTTTACCATATTAAAACCAGATTTAACAGCCGCATTATATCTTTCATTACTTAAAATTTTATATTCAAAATAAACTTTTTTTATTAATAGTGGAACAATTTGTAAAATTTTATCATCAGTTAGCTTTTTACTATCCTTAATATTATATTCATCAATTAATTTCATTGTTTCTTTGTCACAATAAGCTGCACAAACAACAATAGGGCAAAGAAAATCCCCTGTTCCAACTTCATCACTTCCAATTTGTTGATCAATATCAATAAAAAATAATGATTCTTTACGATTTTTAATTTTTTTTGATGTGATAATTGGTTGATTTGAGTATTTTTCAGCAATTTTTAAAGCGTCATCACCTTGGATAGTAACTTTAAAATCAATACCTTTCTTATTAGAAAATACGGTTATAATATTTTTATCGGTTTTTATAGCAAAAATAATATAACCAATGTCTCTTTGGACGATATATTTTTCATAATCATGTTCAATTTGCTTTAAAGCATTCGCATCTATTTTTATTGTTATCATCGCTTAAATTATACCATTGTATCAAGTTTTATGCTAATATTTGATTATGAATTCTGTTAGACAAATTTTGGAAATAGATAAAATTATAGAATCTGTTAAGAAATATATTAAAACTCCTCGTGGTGCTTTTATCCTAGATAATTTAGATGTTTTTGATGATAAAGAAGCATGCAAAACTGAATTATCAAAACTTAATGAAATGATTTCTATCATAAACAAATATAATGAGTTGCCTATAAATAATCACATAGATATTGAAAATGAAATAAAAAAAGCAAAAAAAGGCGATATTCTCGATGAAAAGAAATTAAATGATATAAAGGAATTTCTTTTATCAACGAAGGAAATTATAAAATATTTTGGAAAAATTAAAGATACATATTCTTTATCAAATGAATATTCAATTTTAAAGTTTGATGAAATCTTATATAACAAAATTATTAGTGTAGTAACTATTGAAAATACTATACAAGATAATGCAAGTGCTAAATTAAGCCAAATAAGGAAAGATTTATATAAAAGTGAAAGAGAAATTAAATCAACAATAAATAAATTATTAATTAAATACAAAGATCAATTATCAGGAGATAATTATGTGTTACGTGATGGAACATTTGTATTACCAATTTCGTCTTCATATAAAAATAATATTAATGGTTTAGTTCTTGACATGAGTGCTAGTGGTCAAACAACATTTATTGAACCATTAGAAATTGTTAATCTTGAAAATTCAAAGCATATTTTGGAAATTCAAGAAAAGGAAGAAGTTAATAGAATTTTAAAAGAATTAACGAATTTTGTTATAAAAGAAGAAGATTTGCTAATTAAAAACGATAAAATCATAGGATATTTAGACTTTTTATCTGCAAAAGTACATTATGCTAAAGAAATAGATGGTATAGTTCCTATTTTATCCGACAAACAAGAAATAAAATTATATCTTGCAAGACATCCATTATTAGATAAAAAAACAGTTGTGGCTAATGATTTTATTTTAGGAAATGAAAAAACATTGATGGTAATTAGTGGTCCTAATGCTGGTGGTAAAACTGTTGCATTAAAAACTGTTTCAATTCTTGCATATATGACTAAGCTTGGTTTACCTATTTCGGCAGAATCTAATAGTGTAGTAGGATTTTTTAGAAAAATTTATATTGATATAGGTGATAGTCAATCTATAGAAAATAATTTATCTACATTTAGTGCGCATATTTCAATACTTTCAGTATTATTAAAGTATATATCAAGTAAAGATTTAGTAGTTATTGATGAATTGGGCAATGGAACAGATCCAAAAGAAGGTGAAGCTTTAAGCATGGCTGTCGCAGAATTTTTATTAGACAAAAAATGCTTAACATTGATATCTTCTCATTATAATTTATTAAAACAATTTGGCTTAGCGAATCCAAAAGTATTAAGTGCATCTTTTATATTTGATGAAAAGTTAATCGAACCAACTTTTAAAATCATCTATGATGTAACGGGAAAAAGTTATGGTTTTAAAATTGCTAGAAAATATGGCTTAAATAATTCTATAGTTAACCGAGCAGAAAAAATTTACGAGAAAAACTTTATAGATAATGAAGATCGAAAATTACAAATTTTAGAAGACAAAGAACGAAATATTCATGAGAAAATTGAAGATTTAAAACAAAAACAAAAAGAATTAGATAAATTCCAAAACGAATTATCTAAAAAGAGTGCAGCTTTAAATCTCAAAGAAGAAAAATTAAAAGAAAGAAAAATCGAAGATTTTGATGATTACATGGATTCAAAAATTGATGAAATAAACAATATTGTTGAAGAATTTAAAGCTTCAAACAAGACAAAATCCAATGATTATATCGACAAAATTAATTCATTGAGTTTAACAAAAAAGAAAAATGAAAAATTGAGTGTCGGCGATTATGTTGAAATAAAATCAATTGGCATGACGGGACAAATTATACGATTAAATGGGAAAAAAGTAACAATTACGACTGGCGATGGTTTAAATTTAAATACAGATATTGATAAATGCGAAAAAATCAACAAACCAGCAACTTATAAGCCAAAACCATCAAATTTAGATCAATTAATTTATGGCAAAAAACCAATATCATCATCACTTAATCTTGTTGGTTATCATATTGATGAAGGAATCGATGCACTTGATACATATTTGAGCGAGTGTTTTGCTCGTGGGATTAAAAGTGTAAAAATTATACATGGATTCGGCACTGGTCAACTTAGAAACGCCATTCATGAACATTTAAAAACATTAAAATATGTAAAATCTTTTAAGTTAGGTGACGAAACCAACGGAGGATCAGGAGCAACAATAGTTACATTAAAATGAACGAAAGACTTATTAACGAAATCAAATTATTACCAAACAACCCAGGTTGTTATTTAATGCATGATGAAAATGATGAAATTATTTATATTGGAAAAGCAAAAAACCTAAAAAATAGAGTTTCTCAATATTTCAATCGACCTCATACAGGAAAAACCGCAGCAATGGTTTCGCATGTTGATCATTTTGAAACAATTGTTACAAGAACTGAAAAAGAAGCTTTCATATTGGAAATGAATCTTATTCAGAAACATTTGCCAAGATATAATATTTTATTAAAAGATGATAAACATTATCCATATATTGCTATTCATAAAATAAAGGATCCTTATATTTCTATTGCAAGACATATTAATGACAAAAGATGCGATTATTTCGGTCCTTTTCCAGAATCATCGAACGCATACGAAATGATTGATTTATTAAACAAATTTTTTCCTTTACGTAAATGCAAAAACATCCCCAAAACCCCATGTCTTTATTATCATTTAGGACAATGCTTAGCGCCTTGTATAAACAAAATTAATCCAGATGAATATAAAGCTATCATTGATAAAATTGAACAATTTTTGCGAGGCGATAATAAAGAAATTATTCAAGACGTCAAATCAAAAATTAAATATTACAGCGATACTTTAGATTTTGAAACAGCTGAAGAATATAAAAAAATACTAGATAGTTTAAATCACATTAATGATAAACAAGATGTTGAATTAATTAATGAAGGCGATATCGATGTTTTTGGATACAATATTCGTGAGGGATATATATCTTTAACTATATTAATTATTAGAAAAGGTATTTTAATTACAAAACGCAATTACGTATATGAGTTAGTTGGAGAAATTGAAGATTTTATAACTAATTTAATTTATCAATATTATGAGAACAATACTTTACCTAAAGAAGTGGTAGTTGGAAATGACGAAATAAAAGAAACATTGGAAAAAATATTGAATTGTAAGGTTTTGAACCCTTCTAGAGGCAAACTTTTTGAATTGATAACAATTGCATATACTAATGCAAAAGATGGTTTAGATGAACATTTTATGAGTGCTAGATTAGATGATAATAAACTCGAAATTCTCGATGAATTGGGTAAAATTTTAATAATAAAAACACCATATAGAATTGAATTATTTGATAATTCTCATTTACAAGGAAGTAATGCTATAGGCGCAATGGTTTGTTTTATTAATGGTGAACCGGCTCCTAAATTGTATAGAAGATTTAATATTGAATCATTAAATAAGAAAAATGATTTATCAAGTATGGAAGAAGTTTTAACAAGAAGATATTCGAGACTTAAAAAAGAACATCAAACAATGCCAGATCTTGTATTACTTGATGGTGGTATCGAACAAATAGAAATAGCTAAAAAGGTTTTTAGTAAACTTGATATTAAAATAAACCTAGCAGGTTTAGTAAAAAACGATAAACATAGAACCAATTCATTAATTAATAGTAGTGGGGAAATAATTGATTTAAGCGATAAAAAACGATTATTTTTTATGTTGACTAGAATGCAAGATGAGGTCCATAGATTTGCCATCACTTCTCATAGAAATAAAAGAAATAAATATATGTTTAAAAGTATATTTGATGATATCCCAGGACTTGGAGAAAAACGCATTGAATTAATTTACAAAAACTATCCAACACTCAGTTTATTGAAAAATGCAAATTTAATTGAACTAGAACAAATAATTCCTAAAAAAACGGCTGATATTTTATATAAGAAAATAAGGAGTATAAAATGAGTAAAAATATTAGAGATTTATTTTTTAATGGTTGTTATGAAACTATTTTGAATTCAAAAATTAATTACTATGACGGTGAAGATATTTATTATCTAATTATGAGCCATCAATCCTTACATAATACCAAAAAAGCATTGGAAACTTACTATAAATATAGAAAAATAGTAGAAAATTGGGATTTAATTAGTAGTATAAAAGAACTTTTAACCCTGCTTGCTAAAACTCGTAATTATCGACAAATTGAAATAGAAAAAGAATATTTTATAAATTTACCATACAAAAACCAACAAACAGAAGAATTTCTTAATTCTTTAGATAACACAATTAAAAAGCTTATCGATGAAATAGAAAATTCCAAAAATAATTTGGATTTTAGTGATTCCATTTCTATTTCTGACATTAAAAATAAACTTTTTAGTAATAATCAAATTGACAAATATAATGCGCTTCATAAAATTTTTGCAATGCGTATCGAAAATGTCATACTAGATGACCTTGTTATAGAATATTTAAATAGTCCGCAACCATTTGATGTTGTTTACGTTTTATTGCTTGAATATGTTATTCTAGATAAAGTCGATCGTAACATTACTTTTAGAAAAGAAAATAACTATTTTATTATCAAACCTGTTGATTATTTTGATTATATTGAAGAAAGTGAAATTTATATAAAAAATAAACTAGATTATTTATCTCGTACTCTAAAGAATTTGAGTATTTATTTTTATATAAAACGTTTAATGATTCCATCTTTTTTAAACATGTTTCCTAAAAAATTAGATAAAAAAATGATTGATGATTTGTTTTATGCTTGTTACCTTGTTGGGTGCAAAATTTATGGAACAGATGAGTCTGATGAAGAATATTTTCAAAATATAAAAGTTGATGATAAGTCATCAAAAAAATATGTCGAATTAATATTAGAAATTGAAAATAGTTTAAAATTTTAAAACTTCTAAATCTAAAAGTATTTTTGTTGTATTAGATTATAATCTAATATATAATTATTTTCGTACGCATAAAAGCATAAGGAGATGTTAAAATGGCTACAAAATTAATTGATAAAGGAAATGGCGTTTTTGAAGTAACCACTTCAGTTACCGGTAAAGTATGGAGTGATGCTCAAGATAAAGCTGTTAAAAAATTAGCAGAAAATGTTCAAGTTAAAGGTTTTAGAAAAGGAAAAGCCCCTTTAGCTTTAGCGAAAGAAAGATTAACTGCTGGACAAGTATTTGAAGAAGCTATGAATATCGTTCTTCCAAAAATGTTTAGTGATGTCGTAAATGAACATAAATTAAATGTATTCTATAGACCTGATGTTAGACCAACAAAAGTAAGTCAAACCGAATTAGAGGTCACATTTACAATTGTTACATACCCAGAAGTCACACTTGGTCAATATAAAGGAATCAATATTCCTCTTGAAAAAGTAAGTGTTTCAGATGAAGAAGTAAAAGTTGCAATCGATCATTTAAGAGAACAAAATGCTGAATGGGTTTTAAAAGAAAATGAGCCAGCCGCTAAAGGCGATACCGTTGTTATGGACTTCAAAGGATATATCGATGGTAAAGAATTCAATGGTGGTAGTGCTGATAACTATTCGCTCGTTTTAGGAAGTAATTCATTTATTCCTGGTTTTGAAGATCAACTTGTTGGTGCAAAACCAGAAAGCAAAGTAGAAGTTAATGTTACTTTCCCAGAAAAATATGTTAAAGAATTAGCTGGTAAACAAGCAAAATTCGTCTGTATGGTTCATGAAGTTAAGACCAAAAAATATCCAGAAATTACTGATGACTTTGCTAAGAGCTTAAGCCTTGAAGGTGTTAGTGATGTTAAAACTCTTGAAACATATGAAAAGAATGAACTTTTACATCAAAAAGAACATCAAGCAAAAGATAAACAATTTAATGAAATTTTAGAAACAATTGTTAAAAATGCAAAAGTCACAATTGCTCCTCAAGTTATTGCTAGTGAAACTGAAGCTGTTAAGAACGAAACAGTCAATCAAATCACACAAAATGGCTTAACTTTCGAACAATATAAAGAAATTACTGGTTTAAGCGATAAAGAATTAGAAGAACAATTCAAAACACAAGCTACAACAAGATTAACACAATATTTAGTTTTAAATAAAATTGGTGAAGTTGAAAAATTAGTTATTGCACCAAACGAAATTGAAGAATATTATGAAAATCTTGCTAGTACCTATGGAATGAAAGTTGAAGAAGTTAAAAAGGCTTTAGCAGCAAACGAAGGTAGAATTAGGCAACAATTAATTCAAGGCAAAATTGAAAGATTTATTATTGCAAACAATACTTCCGAAGTAAAAGCTGAAAATAAAGAAAAAGTAGCAGCCGATGAACACACTTCTTCAGAAAATAAAGTAGAAGAACAAAAATAATAGTGATTTTGTCACTTATATAAGGAGGTAATTTATATGGATTTCAATTCTAATACTCCTTTTAATCTACCTGTTTTAATTACTGAAGGATTTATTTTATTCCCAAGTGAAACTGAGACGATTTATATCGAAACAAAACTAGGTGTTAAAACAATTAACACCTCATTGGATAATTTTGAATCATATGTTATTGTTGTATCTTTAAAAGATATAAGCACGAATATAGATTCAATAGATGCTAAAAATTTATATGACAAAGTGTACCATATTGGTACTCTTTGTTGTGTTAAAAAGACTCAATCATCACCTAGAAAATGCAAAATTACTTTTAATGCAATTGAAAGAATTTCATTGCTAGATGTATCTAGCAATGATGGTATTTACTTTGGAAACGCTATTACCTTACCTGATGAACAAGGCGATCCTGTACATGAAGAAATACTTATTAGAAATTTGTTCGATCAATTGCGAATTCTTCAAAATTCAGCTGGTGATAATTATATTGAACGTAATTTAAAAGTTATATTTAATAAACTAAATTCTGGTATTAATGCAAAGGATATTTCCTATCTTTTAAGCATAAATTTGCCAACCACTACTGAAGAAAGACAAGAATTATTAGAAGCTAAAGATGCTAATATTAGATTAAAGAAACTCATTTCATTATGCACATCATTGACTAGTATGTTGCAAATTGAAAAGAAATTACAAGATGATGTTAGAGATAGTGCAGAAAAAAATCAACGTGATTACTTTTTAAGGGAAAAATTAAAAGCAATCAAAAAAGAATTAGGGGAAGATGGAAGGGATGATGATCCTGATAATATTATAGATAAAGTAGAAAAGGGAGATTATCCAGACCATGTTAAAAATAAAGTAAAAGAAGAGATGAAGAAGTTTGAAATGCTTCCACCAGGTTCGCTTGAAGGAAGTCTTATCAAAACTTATGTCGATTTACTTTTGAGTTTACCATGGAATATTTCAACAAAAGATAACAACGATCTTAAAGATGTTGAAAAAATTTTAAATGATGATCATTATGGGTTAGAAAAACCTAAAAAAAGAGTTCTAGAATATCTTGCCGTAAAACAAATGACAGGAAATTTAAAAGCTCCAATATTGTGTTTTTACGGACCACCAGGAACTGGTAAAACAAGTTTAGCTAAGTCTATCGCTCATGCATTAAATAGACGTTTTGTAAAGGCAAGTTTAGGTGGAATTAGCGATGAAGCCGAAATTAGAGGTTTTAAGAGAACATATGTTGGTAGTGCTCCAGGAAGAATTATTCAAGGTTTAAAAAAGGCAAAAACCAATAACCCAGTATTCTTGTTGGATGAAATTGATAAACTTGATAAGTCATATCACGGTAATCCTGCAAGTGCCTTACTTGAAGTTTTAGATCCAGAACAAAATAAAGAATTCCAAGATAATTATGTAGAAGAACCATTTGATTTATCAAACGTACTTTTTATATGTACAGCAAACTATATTGAGAATATACCTGCTCCATTACTTGATCGTTTAGAATTAATCGAATTAAATAGTTATACTGCGATTGAAAAATTACACATTGCTAAAGAACATTTAATATCAAAAGCGATTCAAAATAATGGTTTAAATGATAAACAAATTAGTTTTACAGATTCTTCAATTGATTTTATGATTGAAAGGTATACTAGAGAGTCTGGTGTCCGTCAACTTGAAAGACTTATAAATACTATTTGTCGAAAAGTTTGTGTTGATATTATTAATAAAAAATTTGACCACATCGAAATAAAACCTCATGATGTCAAAGTCTATTTAGGCATTGAAATTTTTGATAGTCTAAAGAAAGAACAAGGAAGCCAAATCGGTGTTGTTACTGGTTTAGCTTTTACCGAGTATGGTGGTGATATTTTAGCAATTGAGGTCACTATGTTTAAAGGGAAAGGAAACTTAGTCCTTACCGGAAAATTAGGCGATGTCATGAAAGAGTCTGCAACCATTGCATTAGATTATGTACGAAGTAATGCGGAAAAGTACGGCATTAATCCTATATTATTTGAAACAAGTGATATTCATATTCATGTTCCTGAAGGTGCTGTTCCAAAAGATGGACCATCGGCCGGTGTTGCATTAACAATTGCAATTATTTCATGCTTAACTAATAAACCTGTTAGTGGTGATATAGCCATGACTGGTGAAGTTACTTTAAGAGGAAATGTTCTTCCTATCGGTGGTTTAAGAGAAAAATCTCTTGCTGCTTTAAGAAGTGGAATAAGAACAATCATTGTTCCAAGTAAGAACAAAAATAATGTTAATGAGTTACCAAAAGAAGTTAAAGATAATTTAAATATCGAATATATGTCTTATGTTAATGATGCATATAAAATAATTTTCGGAAATAATTAATTATGGAAGAATTTTGTTTTAAAAATGCAACATTTATAAAATCCTGCGATGGAGTTAAATCACTTCCTCAAAAAAGACTTGAGGAAGTGGTTTTTGTTGGAAAAAGCAATGTCGGTAAGTCTAGTCTTTTGAATGCATTAGTTAACCAAAAAAGATTAGCTTTTACCTCATCAAATCCAGGACATACTCGTTTACTTAATTATTATTTGATTGAAAATTCATTTTATTTTGTAGATTGCCCAGGTTATGGTTATAGTCAAAAGAAAAATGTTGATTATGAGTTTTATGGTAATATGATTGAAGGATACTTTACTGATAATAAATATCTTAAATTAATTGTCTTTTTACTAGATAGTAGGCATATTCCTACAGATGACGATTTAGATTTTTATAAATACATTTGTTCTACTAAGTATAATTATGTAATTTGTATGACTAAATGCGATAAATTAAATCAAAGTGAGAAATCAAAAATTATTAAGAATATAAGCGAAAAACTTGGACCAGATGCAACAAAAAGTGTTTTACTCGTAAGCATAAAAGATAAAAAAAGTCTTGTTGGACTTAAAAATAAAATTATAAGTATATTAAAATAAAGGAGAATCTCTATGGCTTTAGAAACGCGTTATGATTTTAAAAAAGTTGAAGAAGGTAAATATGAAAATTGGAAAAATAAAGGATATTTTACTGCTGGTGATAAATCAAAAGCGAAATTTTCTATGGTCATTCCTCCTCCTAATGTTACTGGAAAACTTCATATTGGTCATACATTAGATACAACAATACAAGACATTACATGCCGATATAAAAAAGCTAAAGGCTTTGACGTTTTATATCTTCCAGGTTGTGATCATGCTGGTATCGCAACACAAGCAAAAGTCGATAAAAGATTACAAGAAATGGGAACTTCTAGATTTAAAATTGGTCGTGAAGCATTCTTAAAACAAGCATACGCATGGAAAGATGAATATAGTCAAATTATTCACTCACAATGGGCTAAAACTGGCCTTATGCTTGACTATTCTAGAGAAAGATTTACTTTGGATGATGGCTTTTCAAAGGCTGTTTATTATGTTTTTAAAGAACTTTATGATGAAGGTTTAATATATAGAGGTGAAAGGATCGTAAATTGGGATCCTAAAATGAAAACTGCTCTAAGCAATATTGAAGTTATCTATAAAGAAGATAAAGGCTATTTTTATTATTTTAAATATCGTTTAGTTGAAGATAAATCTAAATTTTTAGTAATTGCCACAACTCGTCCAGAAACAATGTTTGGCGATACATGTATATGCGTAAATCCAAAAGATAAACATTACAAAGAATTTGTTGGTAAAAAAGTCATTAACCCTGCAAATAACGAAGAAATTCCAGTTATTGCCGACGATTACGTTGATATGAAATTTGGTACTGGTGCAATGAAATGTACACCAGCTCATGATCCAAACGATTGGAATATTGGTAAAAAGTATAATTTACCACACCCAATAATTATGAATGTTGATGGAACAATGGCCGAAAATACAGGTGTATATAGTGGATTAGATAGATATGTTTGTAGAGAAAAATTAGTCGAGAAAATCAAAGAAAATGGTGATCTTGTCAAAATAGAAGAACTTGTCCATCAAGTAGGACATTCAGAAAGAAGTGATGCGGTAGTAGAACCTATTTTATCTAAACAATGGTTTGTTAAAATGAAACCTTTAGCCGAGGCTGTTTTAAAACAACAAAAAAGCAAAGATAAATTATTATTCTTTCCAAAAAGATTTGAAAAAGTATTAGATAGATGGATGTCTAACTGTGATGATTGGTGCATATCAAGACAATTATGGTGGGGACACAGAATACCAGTATATTACAATAAAATAACTGGAAATTTACTAGTTAGCGATAAAATGCCTGAAGACAAAGAAAATTGGTACCAAGATGAAGATGTTTTGGATACATGGTTTTCTAGTGCTTTGTGGCCATTTGCAACTCTCGGTTGGCCACAAAATACTGACGATTATAACCGTTATTATCCATTAGATTGTATGTCTACAGGTTACGATATTATTTTCTTTTGGGCCGCAAGAATGTATTTTCAAGGTCTACATTTCACAAATAAAACACCTTTTAAAAATATAGTTATCCATGGTTTAGTCCGTGATTCCCAAGGTAGAAAAATGTCAAAATCTCTTGGAAATGGAATAGATCCATTCGATATTATTGATAAATATGGCGTTGATAGTTTGCGATATTTTTTAGCCACTAGCGCAGCACCTGGTCAAGATATGCGTTTTAGCGAAGAAAAAGTTAATTCATGCCAAAATTATTTAAATAAAATATGGAATAGTGCAAGATATATATTACTTAATATTCCAGAAAATTTTGATGAACAAAAAGTTGATTATAAAAAATTAGGAAGCATTGATAAATTTATACTTTCAAAACTTGAAGAAACTATCAAAAAAATTACCAATAATATGGACAAATATGAGTATGGTATAGCTTCAAGCGTTTTGTATAATTTTGTTTATGATGATTTTTGTTCTTTTTATCTAGAAATGACAAAAGTAAGTTTAAAAAATGAAAATTCATATAAAGAAGGAACTTATTTTGCCCTTTTAAAGGTTTTAAAAGCAATTATAATGATGATTTATCCATTTTCACCATTTATAACCGAGGAAATTTATCTCAATTTACCAAAACATAAAGAATCAATAATGTTAGAAGATTATCCTTCTTACGAAAAGAAATATGTTAATAAAAAATACGATAAAAAAGGCACACTTTTAAAAGATATTATCGAACAAATCAGAGTCTATAAAGTTAACAATAAACTAGCACCAAATGCAAAACTTGATTTAAAATTAAAATCAAACGAAGATATTAATGATTTATTGCCATATATAAAAAGATTTTCTTTTGCAAATACATTAGATTTAGTTGATCAAGACGTTAATAATTCAACAAGCATAATTTTAGATGACGTGACTATCTTTATATTAGATAACACTAATAAAGAAGATGTTTTAAATAATTTAAATAAAGAATATGAGCGTTTAAAATCCGAAATTAAAAGAAGTGAAAATATGCTTTCCAATCCAAATTTTTTAAACAAAGCACCTAAACAAAAAGTCGATTTAGAAAAAGAAAAATACGAAAAATATAAATTACAAATTCAAGAAATTGAAGAAAAATTGAAAAAAATTTAAAATTTTTCTAAATTCCCCCCTTATTATTAGTGAAGGGAGGATAGTATGAATAGAATATCGTTAACCGAAAATGAATTAAACGATATAAAAGTTGGTGAAGCAATAACACTAGCTGCAGTCTTAGCAGTAATGACAATTGCCATCTTAGCAGTAGTTGTATATCGTTTATTCACTTCTAAAAGTTCTTCAATTAAAATTCCGGGCGGTTGGTCATTTACTTGGAAATAATATCAGTTTTTTTGAATAATTCTCATTTTTTAATGATTTCTAGTTTGACACACATTTGAAAGAAATGTATAATCCTATTGTTGTAACTCTATTTAGCTACAACCGCATAAAAAAGGTTCAAAAAAAGATTAATTTCTTACCTTAATAGCGAGTATTTTTTAAAGAGGAGGATGCATAAATGTACGCAATAATTTTAACTGGCGGAAAACAAGTCAAAGTTGAAGTTGGCCAAAAAATCTACGTTGAAAAACTCGATGCAGAAGTTGGTTCTAAATATACCTTTGATAAAGTTTTATTAATTGGTGACACATCAATTAAAACTGGCAATCCATATGTTGAGGGTGCTAGTGTTGTTGCAAAAGTTGAAAAACAAGGCTTAAGCAAAAAGATTAAAGTTTTCAAGTATAAGGCTAAATCAAATTATCACAGAACACTTGGTCATAGACAACCATATACTTGCTTAACAATCGAATCAATCAACTTATAATGATTAAAATTAATTATTATATAGATTGTGGTTTTATTAGGAATTTGTGTGTCCAAGGTCATGCTGAATATCGTAAAGTAAATAACATCGATGTTGTTTGCGCTTGTGTGTCTAGTATTGTAATTGGTGGATTAAATGCAATAGAAGACATAAATAATTACAAAATTTCAATTAATTATGGAGATGTTAATGTCTCAATTAATAAAGCAAATAATCATGACAACGATGTTCTAAATACGATAATTGTTCAGCTAAAAACTTTGGAAACAAAATATCCCAAAAACATTAAAATTAAAGAGAATTGAAAGAAAGGCTGGTATAAACTATGAAAATTAGATTTGAACTTAATATTCAACTCTTTGCATCACATAAAGGTGTTGGAAGTACTAAAAACGGCAGAGATAGTGCTGGTCGTAGATTAGGTTCCAAACTCGGCGATGGACAAGTTTGCAAAGCAGGTGCTATTATTTATAGACAACGTGGAACTCGTGTTTATCCTGGTATTAATACTAAAAAAGGTAGTGATGATACTATTTTCGCTACTAAAGCAGGATATGTTAAATTCGAAAGAATTGGAAAAAATAAGAAAAGAGTTAGCGTTTACGAACTTAGAAAATAAATAAAACCACCTGTTTAAGGTGGTTTTCTTTTAAAGAAACAATATTTGGTTATGAATTTATTTATTGATCGAGCAGTCATAGAATTAAGAAGTGGAAAAGGTGGCGATGGAGCCATTGCTTTTATTCATGAAAAAAATCGTCCTCTTGGAGGACCATGCGGTGGTAATGGTGGTCGTGGCGGGAGTATTTATTTAAGATGCTCACAAACCGTTACTACACTTGTTAATTTTAGACATTCAAAAACTTTTATCGCTGAAGACGGACAAAAAGGCGATATCAAAGGTATGTATGGTAGGAAAGCAAACGATATTTATATTGATTTGCCATTAGGTACAGTTGTTTTTTTAGAAGAAAACCACAAATTCATCGTTGATATGGATGAAATTGGAAAAACTTTTTTAATTTGTAAAGGTGGCCGTGGTGGAAGGGGCAATGAAGCTTTTAAAAACTCTCGAAATAAAGCCCCAAAAATTGCCGAAAATGGTTTACCTGGGGAAACAAAAAGGGTAATTCTTGAATTAAAATTATTAGCTGATGTAGGTATTGTTGGATTTCCAAGTGTTGGAAAGTCAACATTTATACGATGCGTTACAAACTGTAAAGCCGAAATAGGCGATTATGACTTTACAACGCTTGTCCCTAACCTTGGTGTAGCAACCACAAAAGATGGTCATTCTTTCGTATTAGCCGATATGCCTGGTTTAATAAAAGGGGCTCATCTTGGAAAAGGCCTTGGATTACTTTTTTTAAGACATATTGAACGATGTAGAGTATTGATTCATATGGTCGATATGAGTGGCGTTCGCGATCCCTTAGAAGCTTATAATGATATAAATGAAGAATTAAAAGACTATGGGATGCATCTTATTGATAGACCTCAAATTATTGTTGCAAGCAAAATGGATGAGCCAGGAGCTGAACAAAGATTAAAAATCTTCGAAAGTCAAATACATAAAAAAGTAATTCCAATATCTTGTTTAACCGACGAAAACTTAGATAAAGTTTTGTACGCATGTTATGATGCTTTAAAAGATGCTAAAGTATTCCCAGTTTATGATGAAAAAGATAAGGAAAAAGTTTATGATGCAACAAATGATAAACCAATCTTTGAAATTCATAAAACTGACGAACACACCTTTGTAATTACAGGTGATAGGGTAGAAAGAACTTTCGATATTATAAATATTTCAACCGATGAAGGTATGATGAGATTAATAACTTATCTAAATAAAATTGGCGTCGATAAAGAACTTCATAAACTTGGTGCAAAAGACGGCGACACTGTAAAATTAAAAGATTTTAGTTTCGATTATTACGAATAATTCTATTTGTACTTTTTAAAAATGCTAGATTTTTTAAAAGGAAATGTTGTTTACATAGATAATGAATTTATAGGTTTGGACGTTAATAATATAGGATTCAGAATTTATACTTCAAATACAAAAAATTATAAATTAAATAATAATTATATTTTTTATGTTAATGAAGTATTAAAAGAAGATAAAATATTGATTTTTGGCTTTTCAAATCATAAAGAATTAAAGCTTTTTAATAAAATAATTTCAGTTAATGGAGTCGGCTATAAAACTGCATTAACTTTATTTAATAACTTATCAATTGAACAATTAATATACTTAATTAAGTCGAAAAATAGTAAAGAATTAGTACAAATTCCAGGAATAGGTGTTCGTGCAGAGCGTATAGTTTTAGAACTATCAAATAAGTTAGATGACTTAATAGAGTCTGATATATTCACATATGAAAACGTTTATAAAGCTTTAAAACAAATTGGGTATAAAACAAAAGAAATATCAAATGCATTGGCTAAAATTCCTCCTAATCTATCAGATAGTGAAGCAACTAAGCTTGCTATAAAGGAAATAAATTATGGGAAATAATGATAATTATCTAAGACCAACCTCACTTGAAAATTTTTTTGGTCAAATTCAAATAAAAAAAGAATTAGAGGTTTATATTTTCAGTGCGAAAAAGAGAAAAACAGTAATTGATCATATGTTATTTTATGGACCACCAGGTTTAGGAAAAACAAGCTTAGCTTATGTTATTGCAAATGAAATGTCAGCAAAAATTATTACGATAAGTGCTTCTGCAATAAAGGATGTTCCGGATTTAATATCAATATTAGGTACATTAGATCCTGGCACAATATTATTTATTGATGAAATACATAATTTAGATAGAGAAATTGAGGAAATTCTCTATAATGCAATGGAGGATTTTAAATTAAATATTACTTATAAAAGTGAGGAGAGCAGCAAAGCAATTACAATTGATTTATCACCATTTACATTAATTGGTGCAACAACACTTGCCGGTAATATTTCAACCCCTTTAAGAGATCGTTTTGGAATCGTTTTTAAATTTTCATATTATTCAGATAAAGATCTTAAAGAAATTATAAAATACAATGCAAAAAAAATACGATTGCATCTATTAGTCCCAGCAATTAACGAAATAACAACTAGATGCAGAAAAACACCAAGAATTGCTAATAATATTTTAAAAAGATTGTTGGATTATTCTATTTTTTATAATATCAAAAAATTTGATGATAAAAATATTCAAGAAGCATTTAAGTTTTTGAACATCAAAAAGTATGGCTTAACTAATGAAGATATTCAGGTTTTAAAATGTTTATATATTAATTTTAAAAGCAAGCCTGTATCATTAGAAGCGATTGCTAGTATATTGAATGAGAATGTAATCAATTTACGCGATATCAACGAACCTTTTCTCGTAAGTCAAAATTTTATCGAGAGAACAAAACAAGGAAGACAAATTACAAAAAAAGGTATAGAAATTTATAAAGAAATATCGTTAAATGCACTATAAATATTCAATTGTTTTTTTACTTGATTTAATGTATATTTATTGGGTATAGTTATGCCTATTTATAAATCTATTTATAAATACGGATTGGAGGTAATCTTGTGAAAAGATTTTTAGCATATATCTTATTGTGCGTAAGTATATTATTAAGTACATTTGTTGGCTTTGTTCCAACAGTATTTTCAATTAATGGAAGTGCTGATTATGATTCAGGTCAAAATTTTATTTATCAAATTTCATTAAAAGAAAATGGATCGAAAAATGAAGGAAATATTACCGATGGTAGTGCGATCGATTATGTTACAAATATTTTCAAAGAAAGATTAGATGCTGCTAATATTTCAACTTATAAATTAGAAAACGAAGGTAATGATACAATTCGTTTATCATTTAAAGATAAAAGTGAGATTAATACTTATGTTTCTGAATATTTAAGTTTCGATGGAAACATTCAAGCAATGGATTATAGCGGAAAAATTATTCTTGAACAAAGTGAATTCTTAACACAAGGTGCTGCTTATATTGATTATTCAAATAATACCCCAGTTATTGTTTTACCATTAGCTGATCCTGAAGGATTTAAAACCAAATTATATGAAAATATTAATGGCACCAAAAAAGATAACCAACAAACTACATCAAGCGTCAAATTAAATTCTATTTATGAAACTATGGAAGATGATAGTTCAAGTGATGATACAGAAGAAACAAAAAATGAAAATTATCTTTACATTGTTAACAATTGGAAAACCGAAACTTATTCAATGGAAACCATTATTACTGATGTAAATAGTGCTGATACTGATGAATTAAATTCATATATTGATCGTATTGATGCTACAAAACCAGAAGAATTCTATTTTGACTATGATAGCACTAATAAAAATGGTACATTCACTAAAATAAAATATTCTGGATTTATTAAAGATGCAAATAATGATATGACGATGGCTAATAGACTTGCAAGAATTACTGTTAGTAAATTTAATGCATCAGCTCTTGATTATAAAGTAACGTTAATTAATAAGGATAGCATAAATGAAACAAGCAATAATAATGCTCCATTCATTGAAAATTTAATTTATCATGGTGAGCAATATGGACAATATCGTTCAATTGTTATGTCCACTTTATTAATTTCTACTTTGATTGCTTTAGTTATAACCAGCCTTTTCTTAGTATTAAATTATGGTATTGGTGGAATTTGTTCAATTGTTTTAACTCCTGCAATTATGTTATTAACTTTAACTACATTTAATTCATTTGGAGCAGAATTCAATATTGGTACAATTATAGCCCTTATTTCTATAAGCATAGTTTCATTATTTAGTGGCTGTTCTTACTTTAGATCAATTAAAAATAACCTTTATAAAGGTAAAAATTTAAGAAAATCAAATCAAGATACTAGTAAAAACACTGCATTTGTACAAATTGATTTGTCAGTTATTTTGCTTATATTAGGATTAGTTGCATACTTAATACCAAATAGCATTATGTTATCTATTGGCGCAACATTAATCTTAGGTGGTTTGTATAATTTATTATTAAATGGAATTTTATTAAGAGTTTTATACTATTTCTTAACAAATTCTAATTTTATTGAAAAACATTTAAATCTTTTGATTATTGAATCAAAAAAGATTCCTGATTTATCTAAGGACGAAAAACCAGTTTATTTTGATCAATTCAAAAAGACCCAAAATAATAAAAAGTCAAAAACATTTGGTTTTATAGGCCTAGCATTATTATTCGCTAGCATCATTGGTATTACAACATTCCAATTAGTTAACGGAAACATCTATAACACACAAAATGATAGTATCTCAGCTTCAAGAATCTATCTTGAGTTTGATTATAATGAAAATAGTTCTATTAAAAATGTTTCTGACCTCGAGAAGAAAATTTTAAATAATTTATATACCTATAATACCGAAAAAGATTCAAGGTCAGACAATAAAGTATCATATTCCAACATTCTTAATTTTACTTATTCATATAAGGAAAATTATGCAACAAATAAGGAAATTTTAAAGAAAGTTTATTATATCATCGAACTTAAAAACGTTTTAGATGATAATTCTAAATTCAGTGCATATGTTGATGATTCTCATAAACTTGAAAATGTTAGTGTAGAAGATGCATTGCAATATTTAATTGTTGATTATAATAACGTTTCATATTTCAACAATGTTGAATTAAAATCTGTTAAAAATGTTAATTCTGATACAAACAATTATTATTGTTTAATCTTTGGATTAGTTGGTACAGCATTAGTTGGTGTTTATATGATGTTTAGATTTGGTATTTCAAGAGGTATTACAAGTTTCTTGTTCGTTGCCTCCGGCATGACAATTACCACTGGAATATTTAGTTTAATAAGAGGCAACTTTACTAGCCAAATCACATTAGGAATTGTTATACTTGCTGTTGTTGGTTATGCTATTTTAGAAAATTACTTTAATACAGAAAAAGTATTAAGAAAAGAGCAACATCTTGATCACAATAACGTTGATGAATTAAAAGATAATAGTAGATTTGCTTTAAATGTCGCTTATTCTAATATAATTATTATGGTTATTTTATCTGTTTTTGTTATCACGAGTTTCTTATTTGCCAAAACTTTTTCAACATATTTTATATTATTTGCAATATTAGGTTCTTTATTAATGCTTTTATTTTATAAACAAATTACTGTTAATTTTGTATATGCCTTGAGTGGTGTATTTAATAGTATAGGAAAGAGAATCAGTGCAAAATACAATAGTCATCGTCAAAAAGTAAATGATAAAAAACATAAAAAAGATGATGGCGATGGACCTCAAGAAGCAATTTTTATCGGTATAAATGATTAATTATTAGCCACAATTATTTGTGGCTTTTTTTAAAATATGAAAAACTTTAAATCCAAATTATTAGAATATTTTAATTTAACTGAAAACGAATATGAAGAATTATGCAAGGATGTAAATTTAGAAGATTTACCTTCATATAAAAATTACCTACACATTGATGATTGTGCAAATTTTATCCATGAAAAAATAAAAAAGAATACAAAAACCCTTATATATGGAGATTATGATTGTGATGGCATAATGGCAACTTCAATCATTTTCTTAACTCTAAAAACTGAGAATTTCACCCCAGGTTTTTATATACCTTCTAGAGAAAATGATGGTTATGGATTAACAATAAAAAATATAGATAAATTCAATTCTTTAGGTTACAAATTAATCATATTGGTTGATAATGGGATAAGTCTTTATGAACAAATCAAACATGCTAATTCCTTAGGTATTGACGTAGTTGTTTTAGATCATCACACATTAGAGGGGTGTTTCCCTGATGCTAAATTTATATTACACCCAATATATAGTAATTTTTCAAAAGTTAATATGTCTGCTGGAAGCGTTGCATTCTTTTTTAGTATTGCATATCTTCAAATAGTTGATGAATATCTATTAACATTAGCTGCAATCTCTACAATCAGCGATTTAATGCCTTTAATCGAATATAATCGTCTTTTAGTTAAGTTAGCTATTAAAATAATAAATAAAAATAAGTACGAAAATGTAATGTTATTAATGGAAAAGGATGATAGTAGTACAATAAATGAACAAGATATTTCTATGTTATTAGTCCCAAAAATTAATGCTATTGGTCGCCTTATTAATGATAATTCATTGTATACAATAGTTAAATATTTTATTCGTGAAAATGATACAGTTTTTATTAAAAAAGCATCGAGCTGGATTAAGGAAGTAAATTTAAAACGCAAAAAAATGATTACTGATATTTCACTTGAAAATTCTGTAGACGCAAACAACAATTCAATTATTGTTGTCGAAAAGAACATAAATGAAGGTTTAATCGGTCTTTTAGCTGCAAAATTTATGAACGATTATAATAAACCAACTGCAGTTCTCATTGAAGATACACATAACAATGATTTATATAAAGGTAGCATGAGAAGTAAAGAAGGTTTTAATGTTAATGTTATATTAGATGATTTAAAAGATATATTAATCTCATATGGTGGACATAAAAATGCAGGAGGTTTTGTTTTAGAGAAAAATAATTTTGATATATTTAAAAATAAATTCGAAATAGCCTCTAAAAAACATCCTTTTAAGAACTACGAAGAAAAAACTATTGAAATTAGTTTACCAGACGTTAATAAGGAAAATTTTGATATATTAAATAGACTTGCACCATTCGGTCAAGATTTTAAAGAACCTAAATTTATGATTAAAAATATAAAAACCTCCTTTTTACAACTTAGTAGGAATAAAAAACATATTTATACAAAATTTTCTACAAATGGTGTTATAGTTTATTTTAATTATGATAAAAACATATATAATAACAATTATGTTGATTTAATCGGGAATTTAAACATTAATTATTTTAATGGTTTATACACGATTCAATTTAAAGTTTTAAGTTTTTTAGAAAGCAAATAGGGGGTAAAATATAATTATGGAAGAAATAAAGAACAAAGATGTTAAAGTTAAATTAGTACCAAATGGTGGTTACCCAATGCACACATTTGAAGATGTAAAAGAATTATATTATCCTTATATTCATAATCAAGATGATCGTGAATTAATTAAAAAAGCTTATGATTTTGCTGCAAAAAAACATGCAGGAATATTTAGAAAAAGTGGTGAACCATACATTCAACATTTAATTGAAGTAGCATATATTTGTGCTCAATTACAAGCTGGACCAGTAACTATCGAAGCAGCTTTTCTTCATGATGTTGTAGAAGACACTGACGCAACAGTTGAGGATATAGAACAAATGTTTGGTGACGATTGTGCTAAAATCGTTGATTCTTTAACAAAAATTCAAAGACTTAAATTATCGCATAGAACACAAGAAGAATTCGAAGCCGAAGACCATAGAAAAATTTTCCTTGGCATGGCAAGAGATGTCCGTGTAATCATCATAAAATTAGCCGATAGACTACATAATATGAGAACTATTCAATCTTTGGCTCCAAATAGACAACAAGCTCTTGCAAAAGAAACTTTAGATGTTTTTTCTCCAATTGCTCATCGTTTAGGTATATATAAAGTCGAAAGCGAATTAGAAGATTTATCTTTAAAAATATTAAAACCAGATATATATAACGAAATTTCAAAATTAGTTAACAAGAGAATAAAAGAAAAAGGAAAAGCCTTAAATAATTTTAAGAAAAAATTAGGAGATATTGCCTTTAATGCAAATATTCCGTTTAATATTGAGTCAAGAATTAAATCAATTTATTCTATATATAAGAAAATGTACATTAAAGGTCGTAAATTTGATGAAATTTATGATATTTTAGCTTTAAGAATAATAACAGATACGACATTACATTGTTATGAATTACTTGGTTTAATACATCAAGAATATCGACCTCTACCTGGTAGATTTAAAGACTATATTGCTGTACCAAAAAGCAATATGTATCAATCATTACATACAACAATAATTTCTGGCGACGGAAATATTTTTGAAGTTCAAATTAGAACAAAAGAAATGGATGAAATTGCTGAAACTGGAGTTGCTGCTCATTGGAGATATAAAGAAGGCGAACATTATGATCCAAAAGCGGAACAACACGATATAGAAGAAAAACTTCACTGGTTTAGAGACTTTGTTTCAATCTCTAAAGAAAATACCAATGCTGATGCTCAAGAATATTTAGATAACCTATCTAAAGACATTTTTGATGCCGACATATATGTATTTACCCCAAAAGGTAGAGTTATAGATCTTCCAGCCGGTTCAACCCCATTAGATATGGCTTACAAAATTCATACAAAAATTGGTGATAGTGCAGTAGGAGCTACAGTTAATAACATTCTAGTCCCTTTAAGTACGGTTTTAAAAACAGGTGATGTTGTCGAAATAAAGACAAGCAAAACATCGCCAGGCCCTAACCAAGATTGGCTAGACTTTGTTAAAACTAGCACAGCCAAAGCACACATTAAAAAATTCTTACAAAAGCAAAATATAGATTTGAGACTTAACGCAATAGAAAAGGGTAAAGAATTATGCGCTCAAGCATTTAAGGAACGTGAGCTTAATCCAGAAAAAATAAATGAGTTATTAAATACTACAAATGTACTAAATAATTACCATTGTTCAACAATTGATGAATTATTATTCAATATTAGTAAGAAAAATCCAACAATTAATGCGATACTAGATTTCCTTGGTTATAAGAAAAAAATCAAAAAGGAAGTAACATTATCTAAGAGAGAAAATGTTTCTTCATCAGATTGTCCTGTTTATATTGAAAATGGTGAAGGAGTTAAAATAAATCTAGGTAATTGTTGTACACCTATTCCTGGAGACGATATTGTAGGATATATTACAAAAGGCATGGGTATTACTGTACATAGAACAGATTGTCCAAATATAAAAGGTGAGAAAACTCGTTTAATTGATGTACATTGGAAAGACAATGTTGATGGGGTTTATCCTGTTGACATTTCAATTGAATGTAACGATAGAAATAATCTAATTGCGGATATCATGAATTGTTTATCGTCATTTAAAATTAAAGTAACCGAATTTAACGCAAAAATGCACCAAGAAACGAATACTGTAACAATTTTATGTGAACTATGCGTCACAAATGTTACTATGTTAAATTCCATTTTTCAATCACTTAAAAACATAAGTTGCGTTTATGATATTAAACGTGTAATTCATTAATTTCCCATTTAGTTATCACTTTATTATTTGCGCTTAATTATTTATAATTAAGCGAGAGGTTTTTTATGTTTAATATTGTAAAAGGTACACATGACGTCATCTTAAAAGATGCTAATAAATATAGTTACGTTGAACAGTTATTATCGAGAGTAGCTGAATTATATAATTTTAAAGAATTTAGAACTCCTGTAATGGAATATAGCGAGCTTTTCTTAAGATCGACCGGTGAAAGCAGTGATATTGTTAGAAAAGAAATGTATACATTTGAAGATAAGGGGGGTAGATCAATTACCTTAAGACCAGAATTAACGGCTGGAATTATGCGTTCTATGGTGAATAATAAATTATTTGCTCTTCAAGATTACCCAATTAAAGCTTATTATGTTGGACCATGTTTTAGATATGAAAGACCACAACAAGGTAGATATAGACAATTTAATCAATTTGGCGTTGAATGCGTTGGTATTTCTTCAATTTACCAAGATATTGAAGTTATAATGCTAGGATATAATTGTCTTAGAATGCTAGGTTTTAAAAATATAAAGCTCAAAATAAATTCTCTTGGGGATGAAGAAACTAGAGCAAATTATCAAAAAGCTTTGAAAGAATATTATTCAAAATATATTAATGAAATGTGTGATGATTGCAAAGAAAGATTTAATTTAAATATATTGAGAATCCTAGATTGCAAAGTTGAACATGATATTGAAATCAATAAAAATGCCCCTTCCATCGATAATTATTACTCAGAAAAAAGTAAAAATGATTTTAACAATGTTATTAATTTCTTAAAAGAAAATGATATAGATTTTGAAATCGATCATAATCTAGTTAGAGGCCTTGATTACTATTCTGGTATTGTATTTGAATTCCACTATACATCTAAACAAGGCAAAAATTGTGGAGCTTTAGGTGGTGGTGGACACTACAACAATTTAGTAAAAGAATGCGGTGGACCTAATTTAGAAGGAGTTGGTTTTGCTTTTGGAATTGAACGACTTGTTTTATTAATGGAAGACGATAATTTGTTTCCGAGTGAAATTGATTCTCCACTTGATTTTTATATTTTGCCTGTTGGTGATCAAAATTTTAATAAATCTTTAGAGTTAGCAACATTTTTAAGAAATAATGGATATAGCGTAGATGTTTGTTTAGAACATAAAAGTATTGGCCAAATGTTTAAAAAAGCCGATAGAAGAGACGCTCTTTATGGAATTTTACTTGGCGATGATGAAGTTAAAAATAATACAGTTCAATTAAAAAATTTAGCCTCACAAGAACAAATTACAGTTAAAAATGATGATTTACTCGATAAAATCGATGATTTATTTGGCGAAAACGATGAGCATGAACATTAGTAGTGAAAGGATGAATAATTTATGAAAGAATACAAAAGATCACATCATTGTGGAGATTTACGAATTAGTGACGTTGGAAAAACTGTTGATATTTTAGGTTGGGTATCTAAAAAAAGAAATTTAGGAAGTTTACTTTTCATTGACTTAAGAGATCGTTATGGAATTGTTCAAGTTTTAGCAAAAACTGATGAAATTGAAATTCCAGACATCAGAAATGAATATATTATAGCTGTTCATGGTGTCGTAAATAAAAAAGATCAACCAAATAAAAATCTTGCAACAGGGGAAATTGAAGTTTTAGCAGATAAAATTGAAATTATTAATACTGCAGCGCAACCTCCTATAATTATTGCAGATGATACAGATGCTCTTGAAGATGTAAGATTAAAATATAGATATCTTGATTTAAGACGTCCTGTAATGCAAAAAAGATTCTTTACTAGAGCTAAAATAGTGCGATGTGTTCATGAATATTTAGATTCTTTAGATTTTGTTGAAATTGAAACTCCAACTTTAACATTGTCTTCGCCTGAAGGCGCAAAAGAATATCTTGTTCCTTCAAGAATTCATCATGGTTGTTTTTACGCATTACCACAATCGCCACAACTCTATAAACAATTATTAATGGTTTCTGGCTTTGAAAGATATTATCAAATCGCTAAATGCTTTAGAGATGAAGATTTAAGAGCTGATAGACAACCAGACTTTACACAAATTGATCTTGAAATGTCTTTTTTAAACGAGGACCAAATCCTTACCATTGCTGAAGGTCTTCTTAAAAAAATATTTAAAGAAACCATAAATTTTGATGTTAAATTACCTTTAAGAAGAATGCATTATGATGATGCAGTTGCAAAATATGGAAGTGATAAACCAGACACAAGATTTGGTATGCTTTTAGAAGATGTTAAACAAATCCTTGAAAAAGGTGAATTTAATGTTTATAAAGAGGCAAAATTTATTTGTGCTATTAAAGTTGATGGCATAGCAAAAGATACATCGCGAAAAAAGATTGATGAATATAATTTATTAGCAAATAAATTTAATATGAAGTCTTTTGGTGTGTTTAAAGTTGAAAATGGAACAATTTCTAGTAGTTTGTCAAAATTTTATCAACCTGATGTCCTTCTTGAATTGAAAGAAAAAATGCACGCCAATGATGGCGATGTTATATTTGTAGCAGCTGGAAATAATAGCAAGAATGTACACTTTGGTTTAGGCGCACTTAGAGAAGAATTTGGTTACAAATTAGGACTTATTAAACCAAATACTTATGATTTGCTTTGGGTAACTAAATTCCCATTGTTTGGTATGAGCGAGGATGGCCACATTGTAGCTGAACATCACCCATTCACAAGACCATGCGATGAAGATTTAGATAAATTAAAAACAAATCCAGAAAAAGTATATTCATATGCATATGATATTGTAATTAATGGTTATGAAGCAGGTGGTGGAACATTAAGAATATTCGACCAAGACTTACAAAAAACAATATTTGAAGTCTTAGGCGTTAGTGATGAAGATATCGATAAAAAATTTGGTTGGTTTGTTAATGCATTAAAATATGGAACACCTCCACATGGAGGATTAGCTTTTGGCCTTGATAGACTCACAATGATTTTAAGTGGAACAGATAATATTAGAGATGTAATTGCGTTCCCAAAAAATTTAAGTGCAGTTTGTCCAATGACTAACGCTCCTCGACCAGTAACTGATGCTCAATTAAAAGAACTTGGATTAGAAGTAATAGATAAGGAAAAATAAAATGAAAAAAAATAATTTAGAAGATAGCAAAAATATTGATCAATTAGCCATTGCAACCATTAGAAGTTATTGCATAGATTGTATTAACTTACATAAATCTGGACATCCTGGTATGGCTTTAAGCAGTGCTCCTATAGTCTATGAGTTGTATAAGGATTTTATGATCGCAAATCCTAAAGATCCTAATTGGATTAATCGCGATAGATTCATACTTTCTGCTGGACATGCTTCTATATTACTTTATGTTATTTTACATCTTTGTGGCTATGATATTTCAACAAAAGACTTACAAAGTTTTAGAACATTTGGAAGCAAGACACCTGGTCATCCAGAAGTTCATATTACACCTGGAGTAGATGCAACAAGTGGTCCATTAGGACAAGGTATTGCTCATGCAGTTGGTATTGCAATGGCAGAAACCATGCTTCAAAAACAATATGATGAAAAAATTTATAATCATTATACTTATGTTTTATGTGGAGATGGATGCTTAGAAGAAGGTATTAGCCAAGAAGCTATACAATATGCTGGTTTTCAGAAATTAAGTAAACTAATTCTTCTTTATGATAAAAATAATGTTACATTAGATGGTCCATTATCTCAATCCCAAAACGAAGATGTCGGAATGCGTTTTGCCGCTGAAGGATGGAATGTTGTTACTTGTAAAGATGGAAATAATGTTAAGGAAATAAGAAAAGCCATAACAAAAGCAAAAAGTTTTATAAACAGTTGTCCAACCATAGTTATTTTCAATACCATAATTGGTTTTGGAAGTAAATTCCAAGGGACATCGAAAGTCCATGGTTCACCTTTAGGTGATAAAGATGGAAAATATGCAAAAGAATCATATGGTTTTAATTACCCACCTTTCACAATACCAGATCAAGTTTATGATTTATTCAAAAAGACATTTTTGGCAAGAGGAAATTATCACTACGCTAAATATAAAGCAATAATGAAAATTCTTCAAAAAAATGATGCTCATACTTATAAAAAAATATTTGATTTATCAACAAATGATATACGTGAATATTTAAATCCAGAACATTTAAAAATGGATGAAAAAGAAATTGAATCAACAAGAGTATCATCTCAAAAAGTTCTTAATTTTTATCATAAATTACTTCCAAATTTAGTTGGTGGTAGTGCTGATGTTGCCGGTAGCGTCATGACAAAACTTGATGGTGGAGTAAATTTTGCTCCAGATTCGAGAAATGGTACTAATATTAACTGGGGAATAAGAGAATTCTTCATGTGTTCGGCTAGTAATGGTATTTTATTACATGGCGGATTAAGAACATATGCTGGTTGTTTTTTAATTTTTAGCGATTACGCTAAAAACGCTATTAGAATGGCTGCTTTACAAAAATTGCCACAAATATTTTTATTCTCACACGATTCCATTGCTGTTGGCGAAGATGGACCAACACATCAACCAATAGAACAATTAGCTGGCTTAAGGGCTATACCAAATTTAAATGTAATAAGACCATGCGACGCTAAAGAAACATATGCTGCATGGCGTATTGCGTTAGAATCAACTACAAATCCAACATCTATAATAATTTCAAGACAAGGTCTTCCATTATTAAAAGACAGTTCTAATTATGAATTAGTTAAAAAAGGGGCTTATGTAATAAGTCAATCCAATAAAAAAACTCCTGATGTAGTTTTAATTGCTACAGGTAGTGAAGTAAGTTTAGCTTTAGAAGTTAAAAAAGTTTTAAGTAAAAACAATATTGATTCCAGAGTTGTTTCGATGCCATCAATGTTTTTATTTGGACAACAACCAGAAACATATAAGGAAGAAGTCTTAGGAAAAAGCTATACCAAACGCTTTTCAATCGAAATGAGTTCAACATTTGGATGGGGCAAATATGCTAAATTTAATTACGGTATTAATGAATTTGGTGCTTCTGGAAATGCAAAAGATTTATTCATTGAATATAAATTTACAAAAGAAGATATTGCTAACTATGTTATGCAACATTTAAAATAATAAGAGGTGATTTTTCATGCCAAGTTACGTTTATTTACAACATTATACAAGTCAAGGTGATCTAGGGATATCTAGAAATGTTTTTGTAACTTTAGGTCAACATGTTATTAGTTATATACGAGAACATAATAAGGGAAAATTTAAAATTAGTGATTATTTGGATGTTAATATTCGTTCAAACAAAGTTATTTATAAATTTTATGTTACAAAAAAGAGTTCTGTTGATTCAAAATTTATTGAAAAAAGTATTACAAATTATATAAATACTAATCTTTTAATGATTTGCGAAATAATTCCTTTTGAAATTAACATTAAAATCACCATTGATAACGGAGAAGAAAATGGAGCAAATTAAAACAGAAACTTATTCTCGTAATAAAATGCAAGAATTAGCAGTTCAAATAATGTATGATTTTTTAATACAACAAGAATTGAACTCAACTATTGATGTTCAAAAGACTATAAGTGAAATGCAAGATAAACCATACGAAGAATGCGATTTATTTTTAAAAGAAGTCTTAATTAAATCTTTAAAAAACGAAAAGGATATTATTGATAATATCTCAAAATATCTAATAAATTGGAAATTTGATAGACTTAATAAATGCATTCAAGCAATTTTAATTATTGCTTTCAGCAATTATTTTTATTGTGGCAACAAAGAAAAACCAATAATTATTAATGTTGCCGTTCAACTTGCAAAAAAATATGGCGAAAGTAACGATTATAAATTTGTTAATGCCATATTAGATAAGGCTTTAAATTAAAAATGAATGAACCTACTAACAACAATGTTATTTCAGTAAAAGAACTTAATAATTGTATTAAGTTCCTTTTTGATAATACACCTATTCTTCATAATATAGCCGTCCATGGCGAAATTAGTAATTATACAGGCGTTAATCGTAGTGGCCATATTTATTTTTCATTGAAAGATGAGGACAGCATTATTAGGGCTGTAATGTTTAAATATGATACATTTTCTTTAACTTTTGAACCAAAAAATGGCGATGAAGTCATCTTATATGGATCAGTTTCAACATATGCACCAAGTGGCACATACCAAATTATTGTCAAAAAAATTCAATTATATGGCGAAGGCGAAATACTTCTTAAGAAGAAAAAACTCATAGAAAAACTACAAAAAGAGGGTCTTTTTGATGAAAGTCATAAACTTCCTCTTCCAGAATATCCAAGGAAAATTGCAATAATAACTGGGAAAAATAGTGCAGCTTGTGTAGATATTTTGACAAACATTAACCGACGATTTCCACTCGTAGATATAAATGTTTTTTATAGCTTAGTTCAAGGAAATGATGCCGCTAAAGATTTGATGAAAAGCCTAAAACTAGCTGAACAATCGAATCCAGATGTAATTATTATTGGTAGAGGTGGCGGAAGTTCAGAAGATTTGAGCGCTTTTGATGACGAGGATTTAGCTAGAGAAATTTATAATTTAAAAATTCCAGTTATTAGTGCAGTTGGCCACGAAATAAATCGTTCAATATGTGATTATGTTGCTGATAAATATGTGTCGACACCTACAGGAGCAGCAGAAGCAGCCGTTCCTGATAAAATGGAGATAATTCAAAATTTAAATGCAACATATGATTTAATTAAATCTATAGTTAATAGGAAAATTTCTTACTTAGAAAATAAATTAAATTTATTAAAATCTAATCCAAATCTTACTAATCTTAATAATGTCTATAGTCATATTGAAGAAAATATAAAGCACAAAAAAAGCGATTTAAATATTAAAATGCTAAATATTTTGAAAATAGAGGAAAATAAAATCTTATCCATTAATAATTTGATTAATGCGATTAATCCAAATAATTTATTAAAAAAAGGTTATTCAATTATTTATAAAGATAATAAAATAATCAAATCTATAAACGATGTTAATTTAGATGATTCACTAACTATAAAATTATATGATGGAACGATCGAAACGAATGTAAAGGAGATTAAAAATGACTAAAGAAAAGAAAAACTTAACATTTGAACAAAAAATGATGAGAGTAGACGAAATTGTCAAAATTATGGATTCAAATGATCTCCCTTTAGAAAATATATTAAATTTATTCACAGAAGCTCAAGAATTAATTAAACAACTTGAGGACGAATTAAAATCTGCTAAAGAAAAAGTTGCAAAATATATAGAATAGTAAATTTTTAGTATTTAATTAGTTTTTGTTTTTTACATCTTTTTAAAATAGAAGATTTAATTTAAAATATTCTTGTGGCCGGGAAAATTATTTTACACATAGATTTAAACCAATTTTTTATAACTTGCGAAAGATTAAAAGATCCGTCATTAAACAATAAAATATTAATTGTTGGTGGCGAAGGAAGGGCAGGAATTGTTTCTACTGCCTCATACGAGGCGAGAAAATATGGCATACATAGTGGAATGCCTACCTTTCAAGCTAAAATGTTATGCAAAAATCTAGTTTGTAAACCAGTAGATTTTAAGTTTTACAATTTAATGTCTAAAGAGTTTATTAATTTTATTAAACAATATTCAAATAAAATCGAGCAAACATCTATTGATGAATGTTATGTTGATTTTACTGAAACATATAAGTTATCATCTAACAAAAACATCGAACAATTATTAACTAATATTCAAAATGGTTTATATAAAAAAACCGGTTTAATGTGCTCAATAGGCGTAGCTACTACAAAATTTTTAGCAAAAATGGGTAGCGACTTTAAAAAACCAATGGGTATAACAATCATCCATAACTATGAAATACCTAAAAAAATTTTCCCATTAAGCATTAAAGATTATTTTGGAATTGGTAAAAAGACTTATCCTAAATTAGAAGATATAGGGATAAAAACAATCGGTGATTTTTATAATGGATTAAAAACAAATAATCAAGATTTAATCGATATTATTGGCAATTCAAAAGAGTATCATATTGCGGAACTAGAGGGTAGAAGTAACGATATAGTAAATACAAAACATGTTGACCCAAAATCCATAGGTATAAGTAGGACTTTAACATCCGATACCAATGATCGTATATATTTAAATGAATTTTTATTAAAAATTGCCAAAAATGTAATTGATGAAATGAAATCAAAAAATTTCTTTACAAAAACAATAACTATTTCATTTAAAGATGCCGACTTTGAAAATACTAATTTTAAGGTCACATCTGTTTCAAAATCATTAAGTGATTATACAGATGACGAAAATTATATATTAAAAGAAACGTCAAAATTATTTTATAAATCTTTTGATGATAGATTAATTAGACTTATTGGATTTACAGTTAAAAATTTAAAACATAAAAGCGATATTGTTAGACAACTAACGCTAGAAGATTGCCAATTTTCACAAAAAGAAGATGAAATTGATAAAATTATCAATGATTTAAATAGAATAACTAAACAAAAAACGTTTATTAAGCTCAGCGAGTTGGAGAAAAAATAATGAATATAATTGATGCAATAAATAATTTCCTACAATACTCCTTATTTGAAAAAGGTTTACTTAAAAATACATTAAAAGATTATAAGGATGATTTAAAATGTTTTTTAAACTACTTTCCATACATTAAAACAACTGATGATCTATCATCTGATGACATTGATAATTTCATTTATCAACAAGGTATAGATGAATTAAAACCATCGACTATTGCAAGAAGAGTATCAACAATAAATGCATTCTTTAAGTTTTTAGAAAAAGACAATATTCGAAAAGATTTAGTAAAAGAAATTTTATTACCAAAAAGAGAAAAACATATTCCAACAATTTTAAGTGAGGAAGAAATAAATAAATTACTTGATGCACCGAATTTAACCACGCCAAGTGGCATAAGAAACAAAGCGATATTAGAAATAATGTATGGTTGTGGTTTAAGAATTAGTGAAGTGATCTCTATTAAAAATAAATCAATTAATTACCAAGAAAAAATTATCACAATAACAGGAAAAGGATCTAAACAAAGAATCGTCCCAATAGATGATTGTGCAATAAAATATTTATTAAAATATATAGTCGAAGTAAGAGAAAAAAACCAAAAAAGTAAGAATTCACCTTATTTATTCCTTAATTTAAAAGGCAAGCCTTTAACAAGACAATATTTATTTATGGAAATAAAAAAATACATAAATGAAGTTGGAATAGAAAAAAATGTATCTCCTCACACACTAAGACATTCTTTTGCGACCCATCTTTTAGAAAATGGTGCTAATATTCGAACTGTCCAAAGAATGTTAGGACATGCAAACGCCGAAACTACTCAAATATATACGCACGTTTCCGATAAGACAATTCATAAAGCATATGATTTGTATTGGAAACATAAATAACTTAAAATATTTAAGGAGTTTAATAAAAATGAATAAATTTAAAAGAATATTTTTAATTGTAATGGATAGTGCTGGAATTGGCCACGCTAAAGACGCAGCAAAATTTCATGATGATGGAGCAAATACTTTTGGTCATATAAGTGAAAAAATGCCACATGGTCTAAATATTCCTGTATTAAATAGTTTAGGAATAGGGGATTTAGATGAAATTAAAGGATGCTTTAAAGTTAATCATAAAAAATCTTACAGTCTAAAACTAAACGAAGCTAGTAATGGTAAAGATACTATGACTGGTCATTGGGAAATGATGGGAATAAAAACGACAAAACCATTCCAAACCTTTACTGAAACTGGTTTTCCTAAAGATTTAATAGATGAACTTGAAAAAGAAACAGGGCACAAAATTATTGGTAACTACGCATCAAGTGGAACTGAAATTTTAAAAGTTCTTGGCGAAGAACAAATGCGAGAAAATTCATTAATAGTTTATACTTCTAGTGATTCAGTCTTACAAATTGCTGCTCATGAACAAGTTACTGGCTTGTCTGAATTATATAGATGCTGTGAAATAGCTAGAAAACTTTGTATGAAGCCAGAATGGTTTGTTGGTAGAATTATTGCTAGACCATATGTAGGAACAAACAAAGACAACTTTAAGAGAACAAGTAATCGTCATGACTACACAATTTCTCCAACAGGAATCACTGCTATGGATATTTTAAAAGAACATGGTTTTACTGTAAGTTGTGTAGGTAAAATCAACGATATATTCAATGGTGTAGGCGTAACTGAAACTGTACACACAACCTCTAATCAAGATGGAATGGATAAAACGATAGATTTAGTTAATAAAAGTTCTTTTAAAGAAGGCTTTTGCTTCGTAAATCTTGTTGAATTCGATAGTGAATTTGGTCATAGAAGAAATCCATTAGGCTATGGAAATGCTCTTGAAGAATTCGATAAAAGACTTGGCGAAATGATAAAACTATTAAGAAATGATGATTTATTAATGGTGACTGCTGACCATGGCAATGATCCAACTTATAAAGGTACTGATCATACTAGAGAAAAAGTCCCATTATTAATCTATTCCCCATTATTTAACAATGGTTCATATCTAGGAGAGAGAAATTCTTTTGCCGATATTGGTGAAACAATTCTTAAAAATTTTGGTTTAGAAAAGGATAAAACAATGATTGGTGATCCAATCAATGAAATTTTATAAAAAGGAGAAAAATCAAAAATGAATAAAAAAATTAAATTGTTTTTGAATTCGTGTGCGCTAATTTTAAGTTTAAGCGGTGTATTATTAAATGTTTCTTCTTGCGATAAAAAAGAAACTCCAACCGTATCTACCTTAGAATCTTTTAAATTATCTTTAAAAAATCATAAAGATAATACATTAGCTACCGGTGAAAAAGACCAAATTGTAATCAATTTTGATAAAGACACCAAAATTGATGATAAATGGACATTTACTTATGAATCAAGTGATCAATCCATTTTAAGTGTTAATGACACTGATGGAACGCTTGAAGCATTAAAAGAAGGTAGTGTAGAAATAAAAGTAACTGAGAAAAGTAGCAAGGTTTCCGAAATATTAAACGTCACTATTAATGAAGGTGATGAAGAATTTAGTGCGTTTGCACCAAAAGGCGCACCTTTATTAGCTGTTTATGATTCAGTCGTTAATAAAAAAGGATTTGAAGTTGCCGGAAACAATACTGATGTGCCAGTTCAATTAAAAGCAAATAAATATAACTATATAATCTTTGATAGTGTATCAGCACTTAAATTAACTAATGGAGTTAAAAAAGCTGATGGAACGGTTACTACAGCAACCTCAAGCTACACATACTATGGATTATTAACAGCCGGTAATTTCCATTTAGTAAGCAGAAAATATGATAGAGAGCCTCAAAAAGGTGACAAAATATTGACATTCATGAAAGGTCAATCTCCTGATATGGCTTTAAAGTCATGCTATAAAGAATTATTTGATAAAGATAATATTTCAAATATTACTTATGTACAAGATAACACAAAAATGCCTGCTGCTTTGATTGCAGGACAATATGAGGGCAATCCTATTGATTATTTCTTAATAGCTGAACCTGCTTTAACATCAGCAAAAAGCAAAATTACAGAAAATAATGTAATTTACGACTTAAATTTAAATGACAAAATAAAAGAAATAACTAATGGTGAATTCGACTATATTCCACAAGCAGGATTGTTTGTAAGAAATGATTATCTAAAATTAAAACCAAATTATGTTGAAAATTATTGGAAAGATGTTAAAAATCAAATGAAAAATGCCTATAGTGGAAATATTCAAGAGTTAGAAAAATCAATAAATACTATTGAATTTGATAAACAAGCCGGTAAATATGGTTTTAACATTAATTTAGTCAAAAAATTACAAAGTGGTGGTGCTAATAAGTTCGGGATTGCCAATCCAGATAAAGAAGTTACTTTATCGGATATAAATAAATTTTTAGAAAAAGTTAATGCTGATTTCCAAATTAACAAATAAGATAAAATAATTTAAAATATTAGAATGAAAAAGAAAAAGCAAAATCGATTAATAAATTTTATATGTGTGTTTATTGGAATATCGATTTTGCTTTTTATTTGGGAAATATCAAGCAAAACTTTCAATAATTATCAAATTTTTCCAGATGTTATACTAACATTTGAAAAATCATTGCAATTATTATCTGATCCGAAAATATATTTGGCTATATTAACTAGTCTAGGAGTTTGCTTAATAACTTTGATAATTTCTTTTATATTAGCAATAATAATGGGCATTTTGTCGGGTTTATTCGAACCAATAAACAAAATTCTAACACCTTTAATTTCCGTAATGAAAGTTGCACCAACAGCTGTAATAGTAATTTTGCTTTTGGTTTTTGTAAAATCTTCGATTTCAATTATTACAGTGATTTTTTTAGTTGTTTTCCCTATTTTATACGAATCTATAGTAAATGGTATTAAAAATATAGATAAATATATAATATTATCTTTAAAACTTGAAGGTATATATAAATTCAATTCAATTTTTAAAGTAATAATTCCGACTATAATGCCATACATATATTTAGGCATTATGCAATCAATTGGTTTATCAATGAAAGTTGAAATAATGGCCGAAATTGTTATAGGAAGTCAAAGTATTGTTGGAATGGGCTATTATGTATATCAAGCATATGCCATAAATGCTGATTTTATCGAACTTTTTGGTCTTGTTCTTATCATTCTATTTACTTTCGGTTTGGTCGATTTACTTTTATTTAAATTAAAAAATATATTAAAAAAAGAAAATTTTTTATAAAATTTCTAAAATTCCCCACATATATATAGTATAGGAGAAATTTTATGGAAATTAAAAATGATGGCAAATTTAGACAAAAATACTGTCTTTCATGTGGTGATGACAACGAATATTTAAATGACCGAATTAATTGGGCTGATGAACAAATTAAAAATTTAGCAAAAAACAACGAAAATTATTTTCGTCCAACTGTACAGGGTGAAGTTAGAAGTTATACAAAGAAAAATGGTAAAACATCTTTGTTTTTAGTTTTAGAAAAAACAAATCATACACAACCTACAGTATTAATTTGTCCAATATACGCAATAACATCTAAAGATGATTTAATTCATGGTTATAGGATTGGTGTCATACCATCTATAACAACAAATTATGAATTTATAGCAGCAATAAGTGAGATTCGTTTTGCAAAAAAAGACCAACTTGAAATAAGCAATTCAGCAAATAAACCAATTTGTTATTTAATGCAAAAGCAATTATTAGATATTTTTTATCTTTATAGATCCTTAATAGATTATGCAATGAATCTGACATATAAAATAAAAAAAGTTTATACAGTTTAACTTAGTATTAGATATTTAGTATTTATTTAGTAGATATTTGGTATTATATTTTTTTAATTTTTTATGTATAATTTGCATTATTTAATTATATTTTAATATGTAATTATTGGCTTATTATCGCTTATTTTTTGTATATTACTTAACATAATAGATATTATACGAAGTAATACATATCTTAAAAAATAAGGTTAGATATTCCTATTTTAAATCTAACCTTATAATTGTTTTATTTTTTATCTTTTGTTTTTATTATTTCATCTAAATTAAGTCTTTCTCGTTCTTCTTTTGTTAATATATGAACAACAATATCATTCAAATCAACAATAACCCATTTAGAATCTTTTCTTCCTTCAATATGATTAATCTTGATATTATTTTTGCTTGCCGCTTCTTCGACAGAATCTTGAATACCAAAAATATTCCTTTCATTTAAAGCTGTGCAGACAATTATCGAATCGCATAATGGATTAACTCCTCTTACATCATAATACTTTATGTCTTCAGCTTTCCTATCTTTAATCGCTTTAATTAGAATTTTTTCAATTTTATTCATATACACACCTATTTTTTTCTCAAATAATACATTAAACAACGATTAGTAAGATCGTTATTTGATGTTTCTCCACTATTTTTACATAAAAATTTAATATTTTCATTTAAAACTTTAACGAAACCGGCATTATAATCTTTCATACATGCATTTATTAAAGGTTCACTATCATATCCGCGTGTTGGCTCAATTTTATCCGATGAATAAATAACTTTTTGAATTGCGTTCATATTATCTATTCCTGTGCAATGCATCATTATTGCTCCTAAAATATCATCAGATACACATGGGAATAATTGCTTTGCTAAAAAAGCTCCGACAAATTGATGATAAGCATATTCCGGCATATAAACATATTTTCTAAAATATTTTTCCATATAATTCAAAGATTCGTCTTTATCAATATTTTTGCCAATATCATGTAGTAACCCGGCTATAAAGTAATTGTCAGGATTAGATAAAGAATTGGATTTGGCAATTTTATATGCGGTTCTAGCAACACTAATCGAATGTATTAATCTATGACCGCTAATATACCTATTAATGATTTCCATAAAATATATATTTTTACTAATAATATAATCTATTACATCATCGTCAGTATCGAGATTTTTTAAAGTTCTTATATTATAAGAATCATCAAAATTAATATTATTTAAATCAAAAGTTATTTTATATTTAATTATTTTTTCCTCACTTAATAAAACAGGTTCAGTTTCATTAACCAAAACATATACTTCCGAACTAGGCTGTTTTAAGCCACATAATAAAATTAATTTTGATAAATCAATTTTTTCTTTATATTTATAACTTAAAAATAAATTAACATCATAATTTATTTCATACTTTTTCAAAGCAAGATTAATCATATAAATTCTATCATCTATCGAAGAATTCTTAGAGTAAATAGGAAATAGAACAAATTTTGTATTCTTATCATTAAAATTTAAGATATCATTTATATTTTTGTTAGAAATTGGATCGAATGAAGATATTACAATAATATTACGCATAATTAAAACACTATTTTATTAGTTAACTTTTTATTTTCTCTATAAAATAAAGCTGTACGGCCAATAATTTGCACAACATCGCAATTTAAAGAACTGGATATATCTAAAATTAAAGCTTCAATTTCATTATTAATTAAAGATGTCTTAAGAAAGGAAACCTTAATTAATTCATGTTTTGTAATGGCATTATTTAGCATTCTCAATACGTTATTATCAAGTGTTTCTTTGCCGATTTGAAATTTTAAAATTTCATTTTTTTGTGCATATTTTCTTAAAAATATTTTTTGCTTTGAATTTAACATAATTTATTTAATTTTACTACGAGTTGTATAGACGTAGACTCCTTTAGGTACAAAAACACGGAAAGTTTGATTATTTGAAACAAATGTAAACCATCCTAACCCCGAAATTCCAATATCCATCTCACCATCTTCAGTGATTTTTAAGTCATAGATATCAAAATCAGCAATTGATCTAAATTTATCACAGCATGGCTTTAAATTTTGTTTAACTAAAACATTATTAAACTTATCAATTCCAAAAATCGTAGTTTTTAAATCGATACCTTTTGAACAATATACAGAGATTGTTGTAGAATTACCATCAATCAATTGAACAAACGCTAAACCACCTAATATTAATGATGTTTTTTTATTGAGTCTTATTCTCTTAGGAACAATAGTTTTGTTAGGAATTATTTTTCTGGCAATTGTAGGTCCAACCTTGCTGACAATAGAATTTTCATTTGGTAAACCAGGCATTTCAAAAATATAATGTTTATTACCTAAAGGTATTTTAAATCCTCGAATAGATGTTCCAGGATAAGTAAATGTTACGATATATTCGCTTGTTTTGTTCTCATATTTTTTTAAAATCAATTCAATAAGAGCTGTTTTTCCGCTTGTTGCAGAACCAAGAAAATAAACATCTTTGTTTCTTCCTAAAAGATGAATTTTTTCAATTAATTTATCGATATTATAGTCGCTAATCGTTGAAGTTATAATTGCATCGCTAACATTTAAATTTGCAATTTTTAATCTATTTTTCATGTATTTTAATAGTTCTTCATCGCTAACGGTATCAGGAAGTAAATCTCTTTTATTTCCGACCGCTAAAACATCACAATTATTTAATATTTCCGTTACTTTATCAATAAATGAACCTTCAAACGAAAATAAATCAAGAACATAAACAATTAAAGCTTTCTTATTTTTGATTTGTTCAAGAACCTTATAATAGTCATTACTGACGATTGCATCAGTATCATTTGATTGTTTTTCGCTTTTATAACATTCATTACACACCAATAAACCATCTGGATATTTATCAATAATTTCTCCACTTATATATCCTGGTTCATTTGGATCTTTATCTTGCAAAATAGCTCCGCAATGATAACATCTCTTAACTTTGCTTATTTTAGACATAATTTTCACCCCATTTTTTTGATAATTTATTTTTTATAATCTTTTTACGATAATGTTCATCAATTTTTCTATTTAAAATTGTAATAATTTGATCTTTTGTTGTTAATCTATTAGTAAGGATCGATTTAATACCAAAATTATTAGCACAAAATATATCAGTCATAACCTGATCACCTATTATTATAGATGATTTTTTATCAATATTCTTTAAAATACAATATTTTTTAATCTTAAAAATAAAAGGTTTAAATGCTCTACTAACATATTCACATTTTAATACACTACAATATTTTTTAACCCGTTTTTTACTATTATTACTAAATACAATAGGAGTTATATTGTTTTTCTTTAAATTATTTATTAAATTGATTGTTTTAACTGATGGAATCGGGATTTTTGGTCCATCTAATGTATTATCTAGATCAATAAACATATATTTAATATTGTGTTTTATATAGAACTCAATATTTATTTCAAATATAGAATCAGCCAAAAAAGTAGGAACATATTTTTTCATATGAAAATTATAAAATAATAAAATGATAAATAATAGAAAAATAAATGGAAAAAAATTGTATTTATTATAATATTTTGATATGCATATAAGAAAAAATGAAATTTTAAGCAACTTATCAAGATTATTAACTACGATTGGACTTGGTTTAACTATTTTCAATTTAATTTCAGGAATACCTTTTCTTTTTGCAGGTTTTATATTGTCTCTTATCCACTATGGAAATAGACGTAATATCCTTTTCTCAATTATTAGTATTTTTTTAGTAGTTTTAATGTTAGTTTTTTCTATAATCTAAACTAATCGCCCATATCATCAAATATAGAAATTTGTTCATAATTATCATCTTTATCATCAGCATTAGATGACTCTTCATTATTTTTATCAATTTCATCAGATTCTATAGGTTTTTTGGTTATATTTTTATCATCTTTATTATTATTTTCTTTTTTCTTAGAAACAAAACTATAATCGATAACATCTATATTATTAATGTAAATTTTACTAATTTGTTTAGATGAATCAATTGAGTCCATATTCGCTTTACAATATTTATCAAGCGGAGTTAAATGAAAATCATCAACTGTATATTTTACAACTGTTCCATCATTTAAAAGACAGTTTAAGATTATTGGCTGCTCTTTGTTCAAAATTTTTTGGGCATAAATCAAATTATGAGGGTCAGATTTGAAAGATTTAAACGCAACTTGTGTTCTGCCAAGTCTTTGTGTTAAATAAGCGCAACTATTATCATAAATACGACACATACGATTATTTGTGACCAATAAAACTTTTGTTTTTTCAGCATCATCAAATGACAATATTGACTTAACATTTGAACTTTTTAATGTAGAAATCCCTTTTACACCACTTGTTTTTAGACCAGTATTTGTAATTTCGTTCTCATTAAAATATGTAATATTGCCTTTTTCTGTAATTATTAATAAATTAGAATTTCCATTTGAAACACAAACATCAGCTACTTCATCACCAGCCAACAAACGCATACATGTTATAGGTTTAGAAACTCTTGAACTATAGAACTCGTTTAATTCAGTCTTTTTAATTTGGCCGTTTTTAGAAACGAGACATATATTAGCATTCACATTAATATCTTTTACGATTATGCATTTAATAATATATTCATCAAATGGTAAATTTGTTAAATAATTAATGTGTTTCCCTTGATCCTTATATTTTCCTTCAATAATGTTATATACTTCGATAAATATATAATTACCTTTATTCGTAAAAGCAATGATAAAATCGCTAGTATTGCACAATGCAGACATTACTAAAACATCATTTTCTTTCATTTTTGGTAAATCACCATTACTTGCATCATGAGACTTAACAGAGGATCTATTAATATAACCATCTTGTGTAATACTTACATAACAATCTTCTTTAATAATTAATGCTCTCTTATCAATAACAGTTTTAGATTCATTATTTTCTTCAATAAACGTTCTTCTTGGATTACCGTATTTTTTACTTATTTCTTTAAGATCGTTGATTATTATTTTTTTAACTTTTGATGAAGAACTTAAAGTTTCGTTATAATCATTAATTTGTGCTTCTAAATCTTTTTTCTCATTCAAATATGTTGTTACATCAGTGTTACTTAGTTTATATAACCTCATCATAACAATAGCTTCAGCTTGAGGTTCAACAAAACCAAATTTTTTAATCAAATTATTCTTTGAATCTGCTTTATCTTTGCTAGTTCTAATCACTTTAACAACTTCATTCACAATCGAAATTGCCTTTATAAGACCATCTACTATCAACAATCTATCTTTTGCTTTTTGCAAATCAAATTTAGCTCTTCTAATTATTATAGAATTTTGGAATTCTAAAAAATCATCCAAATATGTAAGTATTGGTAGAAATTTAGGAGTTTTTTGGTCGATTGCAACAATATTAGCACTATAGCTTATTTTTAATTGAGTTTTACTTTTAAGATAATTTAAAACAATCTCTGGAGAGATTTCTTTCTTTAAATCAACAACAACCTTAATATCATCACCAGCTGTTTCATCTATTACATCAATAATTCCATCAATCTCTCTGGACTTTCTAATTTTATCAATAGAATATACTAAATTAATTTTAACAACCCCGTAAGGAATATCACGAATAATTAATTTGTTAACATTTTTATCACTTGTATCAATTTCAACTTTACTTGTTAACTCAATTTTTCCTCTTCCTGTTGCATAAATATCCCTTAAACCAGATGATTTATAAATTATTCCACCCGTAGGAAAATCTGGACCTTTAACGATATCTAATATTTCATCCAAACTACAATTAGGATGATTTATTCTATAAATAGCAGCATCACACATCTCTACAAGATTATGTGGAGGAACTTCAGTTGCGATTGCAAAAGCAATACCACTTGCACCATTTACAAAAAGGTTTGGAAATCTTGTAGGTAAAACGATTGGTTCAAATAATGTATCATCAAAATTTAGGGTCATATCGACTGTTTCTTTATCAATATCACCTAGCATTTCATCAACAGAAAATTCATTAAGTTTTGCTTCAGTATAACGATATGCTGCTGGTGGATCGTCATCAATGGAACCATTATTACCTTGAAATTGAACTAAAGGTTGACGCATCTTCCAATCTTGCGACAATCTAACAAGCGTTTCATATATTGATGTATCGCCATGAGGATGATAAAAACCCATAACATTACCAACAATACCAGCGCATTTTCTTGGCTGTTTATCGAATGTATTACCATTTCTATACATAGAATATAAAATTCTACGTTGAACAGGTTTTAATCCATCTCTCAAATCAGGGATAGCTCTATCTTGAATAACTTCTTTTGCATACATTGCGCTACGTGAATCCATAATGGTATCCATTGGTTCAACGCTTATATTTTCAACATAAGAAGGTTGACTTTTATCTTTTTTAGCCATTATTTTTTAACCTCCTTTATAAATGTATCGACTTCTTCGAAATTTATATGATCAATAATCCAATCTTTACGTAAATCTGGATTATTGCCCATCAATATATTAACTTTTTTCTCGACTAAAAGCGGATCATCAATTGATATCCTCAAAAGTAATCTATGTTCAGGATTCATCGTTGTATAACTCAATTGTTCAGGATTCATTTCACCAAGACCTTTATATCTTGAAATCTTATATCCAGGACCAACGAGTTTTTTTGCTTCACCCAAATCTTTATCATACCAAGCGAATTTTTCGATTTTTATATTACCTTTTTGATCTTCCTTAAATACTCTATACAAAGGTGGTACAGCCACATAAACCATGCCACTAGTAATTAAACTTTTCATATATAAATAGAAAAAAGTTAATAATAAAGTTTGTATATGTGCACCATCAGTATCAGCATCAGTCATAATAATGACTTTGCCATAATGACTATCCTCAACATCAAATGATTGTCCAAAACCTGCACCTATAGTATTAACAATAGTTGAAATTTCTTCATTTTTTAAAATTCTATCAGCAGTCAATCCATAAGTATTTAAAGGTTTTCCTCTTAAAGGTAAAATAGCTTGAAACTTAGGATTTCGTCCTTTTTTTGCGTTTCCGCCAGCTGAATTACCTTCAACAATAAATAGCTCATTTCTTTTATAATCTTTACTTGAACATGGTGTTAATTTATCACTTACAAGTGTTGCTTCGCGTAATTTTTTTGAAGTTGATCTAGCCTCACTTTTTGCTTTCCTTGCAGCTAATCTTGCATTTTGTGATGCAAAACATTTATTAATAAAGTTTACAGCAAAATCTTTGTTTTCATTCAAATAATAAGTAAATTTAGTGTAAACAAGATTTGAAACAATGGTTTGAGCTAATTGTGTTCCAAGTTTTCCCTTAGTTTGGCCCTCGAAAACATTAATAGATTGTGGTATTCTCAAAGAAATAATTGCTGTTAATCCTTCACGAATATCGGTACCATCTAATTTTTCTTTGTTTTTGCTCAAATTATTGTTTTCAATATAATCATTGACAGCTTTCGTTAAACCCATTCTAAAGCCAACTTCATGAGTTCCACCATCTCTAGTTCGAACATTATTTACGTAGCTAAAAATAGATTCAGTATAATCATTTTTACAATATTGCATTGCAATTTCTACATGAATTTGACTTATAGTATCCTCAAAATCAATGGTATCATCAAGCTTTTCTTTATTTTGATTAAGAACATCAATATATTCTCTTAATCCATTTTCATAATAAAATTCCTCAGTCTTTTTAACTCTTTCATCAGTTAAAATAAATTTAACCTTTTTAAGTAAAAAAGCTTCTTCTTGTAAATGGGATGCTATAGTGTCCCATTTAAATTCTGTAGTCGAAAATATTGTTGGATCTGGTTTAAAAGTAATAATCGTTCCATGTTTCAATGTTTTTCCTATTACTTCTAAAGGCGTTTCTAATGAACCACCATTATGAAATCTAATGTGATATTGATAGCCATTATAAAAAACAACAACATCACAAAACGATGACAAAGCATTTGTAACAGAGCTACCAACACCATGCAAACCACCACTAGATTTATACGCATTATCGCTAAATTTTCCACCACTATGCAAAGTTGTAAAAATTAATTGTACAGCAGGCATGCCGGTTTGCTCATTAATATCACAAGGTATTCCTCTGCCTTCATCAGCAATAGATATACTTCCATCTTTATGAATTGTGACGCTTATTTTATCACCAAATCCATTTAAAGCTTCATCAACAGAATTATCAACTATCTCCCAAACCAAATGATGTAACCCAACACTATTTGTGCTACCAATGTACATACCTGGCCTTTTTCTTACACCTTCTAAACCGGTTAAAAGTTCTATACTATTTGCATTATAATCTTTATTCGAAGTCATTTTTTTCCTCAATCTCTAAAAATTATACAAGAAAGATTTATATATTTCTAGAATTAAAAAACTCTTTAATATAAAATATCTAACATGAATTATTTCTACTGTTTTTTGGTTATTTTATTAAGTTCATTATTTGGATACATGATAGGATCTATACCAAATTCTGTTATTATTGGAAAAGTCTTTTTCAAAAGAGATCCAAGATTAGAAGGAAGTAAAAATGCTGGCGGAACAAATGCAGGAAGAATATTTGGAAAAAAAGTCGGCATAATCGTAATTACTTTAGATATTTTAAAAATTGTTATACCTTTTTTAATTACTTACTTTTTATTCACATATATTACTTTTTTCAAAGAAATACTCTTTTATAGCAATGATATAAATGCCTTTGGTAGAGGACTTACAATATCACAACTTGCTTATTGGATTACGCCATTGTTTGGAATTATCGGTCATTGTTTTAGTCCATATATTAAATTTAATGGAGGAAAAGCTGTTAGCTCATTCATTGGATTAGGGATTAGTTGCACATGGATTGGCGCTATTTTATTCCCTTCAATATTCTTTTTCGGAATAAAAATCACCAAAAAAGTAAGTTTATCTTCTATAATATCCACTGCATTATTTACTTTAATTTCTTGGATAATTTATTTTATTTATATTATTTTTGGTGCAAAAATAGCTAATTATTTTATGTTTTTTGGCTATGGACCAGAAATTTGCATTTATTTTCCTCTTTTTACCACAATTAGTTTTATAATCGTTGTTGTTAGACACAAATCAAATATTAAGAGATTAATAACAGGTGAAGAACCTGATGCATATTGGCTTAAAAAATAAATATTTTTAAATTTATTTAATTAGTTAAGATATAAAATAACAATATGTCTAAACACTTAAAATAAGAACCAAAACCAAACATGCCTTAAAAGTCACATATTAAAAAAATTAACAATAAACGCAAAATGATACTAAGAATCAAAAAATTATTTGATAAAACAAAAACGACGCTAATCAAACATAGATTAACATTACCACTTTATTATTTAAACATGATAATATTATTTAAATTAAAAGAATATATTTACTAAGAGAAGATACATTTATAATACATTTCAAAAACTCTATTTTAAGAAGGAATTCTTATTGCATACATTCTATAACACGAAATAATCTCTTAAAAAAGAGTTTTTAATTTTTAGTTAAAAAACGATTCAAAAATATTATCTACTAGTAGTTATTTAGTATATTTATAGTAGTGTGTAATAATGAAAAAATAAATCCACAATTCAAAATTTATTCGATTATTATCGTATTTTTGATTGACATTTTTTTTGAAAATTTTTTTAACACAAATTCCATGAAGTTTTTTAGTTGATATAAAAACTACAAAAAAATAATCAACAAAAATTGATTTTGAAGTCGTATCTCCTTCCACCACTACACCTCTTTCACTAAATAAAAAACCACTCATAGAGTGGTTCGTAAATATCGAAATTACAAATTTTATTTTTGGTTCTTCATGCTATTCATGACAGCTCTTATTTGAGCTTCACTTGGTTTTCTGCCCATTTGCATAAACATAGCACGAATCATCTTTTCATTTATTGGAGGATTCTTCTCCATTTGTTTCTTAAATAAATATCTCGTAACAAAATAGCCAATAACTAATCCAGCAATTAAAGCTAAAGATAAATAAAGAACTAATAAACCAATGGATAATTCAACCATTATTTATTTGCTCCTGTAGATCTTCCATCATATTCACCATTATCTGTTCTAACTTGAACGCTTTCGCCTTCTTCGATAAATAATGGGACTCTAATTTTCCAACCTGTTTCGACAATTGCATCTTTCATAGCTTTATTAACTGTATCACCACGTACTGCAGGTTCACAATGTGTAATAGTTAAATCTACTTTTGCAGGTAAATTGATACCTAAAATTTCATTTTCATATGATACAATCTCAACTTCTTGATTTGGTTTCAAGAAATGCATTTCCCATTCAAGTCTTTTTTTCTCAATATTGACTTGTTCAAATGTAGTTTGATCCATGAATACTAAAAAAGTTCCATCATCATACAAATAATTCATTTTTTTCTTATCAAGTCTAACAGTTTCAACTTGATATCCGCTATTAGCTGACATTTCAGTAATAGCACCACTTCTTACATCTTTAACCTTAATCTTAGCAACCATTTTTCTCATTGCTGTTTTATTAAGTAAAATATCTATAACTAATAATAATTTATTGTTATCAATAAAATAATTTCCTGGTCTTAATTCAGTTACGTTCATATATATTCTCCTTATTTTATTTTAAATATCTGTTTTCTTCCAATTCTTTTCCTAAAGTTGAAATATCACCATGTCCTGGATAAATAACTAATTTTGGATTAAGTTTTTTAATCTTTTCTAGTGATGTTTTTTGCATTCTCTTATTATTATGTGGGAGATCGCTTCTACCAATATCACCTTTAAATAAAGTGTCACCAGTAAATAAAGCATTTTCCTTTTCATATAAGAAACATACACTACCTAAAGTATGAAATGGTGTTTCAATTACTTTAAATAAGAATTTATTTTTAAAATTAATTTCATCACCATCTTCTAATCTATAAGGCTCGATATTTATAATTCCATTTTCACCCATCATAGCCGAACAATTTAACCTTGAATTAATTAAACATTCGCTATCCAATTCATCGATAAATATGGTTGTATTAGGGTAATATTCAAGGAATTTAGTAATTCCTCTCATATGATCCCAATGCCCATGCGTTAATAAGATACCGCAACAACTTTTAAAATTCTCTTTTACATACTTAATGAGTTTGTTGTTTGTCGATCCTAAATCTATAACAACAAAATCACTACCATCACTTACAACATATGAATTTGCACTAAATTCATTATTATCGTCATCGTATCTAAAAGTTTTAATCATCTAAAATTTACTTCTTTTCTTTATGTAATGTCATTTTCTTGCAACGTGGACAATATTTCTTCTTTTCAACTCTATCTGGATTATTTTTTTTGTTCTTGTTGTCAAGATAATTCTCTTCACCACAAACTGTACATTTTAATAAAAAACTATCTCTTGCCATAATAAAAACTTCCTTTCTTTATGCCATATGAATATATCACAAAATTAGCAAAAAATCTATATAAAATACATATAATAATGTATAATGTTGATTACATGTTTAAACGAAATCAAACTAAACTCATACGGAATAAATCATTATCTTTTGGAGGAACTGAAGATGTACTCATTCAATCCATGTGTACTTTTAAAACTTCAAATACTAACGAAATAATAAAACAAATTAACCTCTGTGCTAAACATGGAGCAAACCTTATGCGCGTAAGCATTCTAGATAAAGAAGACGCAAATGCAATTAAGGTTATTAAATCAAAAATAAAAATACCTTTAGTGGCCGACATACATTATGATTATAATCTTGCATTACTCGCAATGGACAGTGGAGTCGATAAAATAAGAATTAATCCAGGAAATTTAAATAATAAAAATGAAATAATAAAAATAATTGAAAAAGCTAAAGAAAAAGATGTAATTATAAGAATTGGTGTAAACCTAGGTTCTATAGAAACAAACACTAACGAGGAAGAAACTCATTTATTGGTTGAAAAAGCTTTAGAATACATTAAATTTTTTGAAGAAAATTCTTTTTATAAAATTATTGTTAGCCTAAAAAGTTCTGATCCAATAATAACAAAACAGGCAAATGAACTTTTTGCTTCACTATCAAACTATCCTTTACATATTGGCGTTACAGAGTCTGGTTACGATGAAATTGGAATAATTAGGTCTGTTGCCGGACTTTCGCCACTACTCATAAATGGAATTGGAAACACTATTAGAATTTCTTTAACAAAAAATCCATTAAAAGAAATTGAAACCTGCAAACGTTTATTGCATGATTTGAATTTATATAAAAATTATCCAACTATTATTTCTTGCCCAACATGCGGAAGATGTAAAGTTCAAAATACAAAAGAAATAGCAAAAAAAGTCTTTAATTTTTGCATTAAAAATAAAAAATATATAAAAGTTGCTATTATGGGTTGTATTGTAAATGGCATCGGCGAAGGCAAAAATGCCGATATTGGAATTGCTGGCGCAAATGGCAAATTTATAATATTTAAAAAAGGTCAACAAATTAAAGTTGTTGACCAAGAAAATGTTTTAGATGAATTTTATAAAATAATCTTAGAATTCTAAAAAAATTCTTCTTTTAATAAAGGATTAATTTCTTAGATCTAATCATTTTTATTTCAGATTTATATGGTGCAAATCCATTTATAAATGGTGTTTCAAGTATTTTAGGAATAGAAATTAACTTAGGTTCATAAACATATTGTAGCAATACATCAAAACCTATTGTTCCAAAGCCAATGTTTTCATGTCTATCTTTATGGGAATTAATTGGATTTTTACTATCATTTAAGTGTATAACAAGTAATTTTTTCAATCCAATTTTCTTGTCGAATTCATCCAAAATAAAATTTATATTTGATAAGTCATATCCTGAATCATTAACATGGCATGTGTCAAAACATACACCAAGTCTGTCACCAAAACGAGATTTATTAATTATTGAAGCTAACTCATCGAAATTTTTGCCTATTTCACTTCCTTTTCCAGACATAGTTTCTAAAGCTATCTTCACATTATTATTAGCTTTTTCAATTGCTTCATCAAGACCAGAAACTAAAGCATTTAATGACTCATTGTAATCTAAGCCAAGAGTGGCGCCAGGATGTAATACCAATATATTTGCACCAAACGCTTCTGTTCTTTTTAACTCATTAATCAATAAATTTACAGAAAATTCATGCTTTTTTGCATCAATATTAGCTAAATTAATAATATATGGAGCATGAACTACAATTTTATTTAAATTAATTTTATTTTTTAAAAGTAATTTTTTGCCTTCCTCAATATGGCATTTATCAAGAGGAACCCTAATCGAATTTTGAGGTGCACCAGTATAAAACATAAAGGTATTTTCACCATATTCAATAGCTTTAAGTGCTGTTTCTTCAAAATAATTAGGCGAACACATATTTATATGTGAGCCAATTAAAACATCATCCATTATTCTTTCCTTCTTTACGATAACGTTCTGTCATCTGTCTACGAATATCCTTTTTAATAATCTCTCGTTTATGCTTTTGACGGACTTTTTTGACCGCTAATCGGACTTTCTTTTTGTATCCAGGTTTAACACCTTCACTTCTCGCTTCAAAAACAGCTTTTTTAATGTCTTTTTCTAAATCTTCGTTTAATTTTTTATGTTTCTTGGACTCTGTCTTAACAATTGGTTTATCTTCTATTAAAGAATTGTCACCAAACTTTAAATATTTAAAATTAATACCGGCATAAAGTAATTTTTGGACTTTCTTTAAATGATCTGAATCATAAAAAACATAAGAATTACCAGTTTTATAATTTCTACCACATCTACCAGCTCTATGATAATAATATTCTAAATTATTTGGCAAATCTATCGACAAAACATCACTTACATTTTCTATATCAAGTCCACGACTAGCAATATCAGTACAAACAATAATTTCAAATTCATCGTTTTTAATCCGTCTAAGCATTGATTTTCGTTCACGAGGTTGAAGTTCTCCACTCAATATTCCGCATTTAAATTTTTTAGAACATAAAAAATCATACAGATCACGTGTTTCGCTTTGAGAATTTGTGAAAATCATCAGTAAATAACATTTTTTAAATTTAATAAATTTTTCAACACAAGTTTTTATATTTGCATGACGTGTATTTATTAAATAATGAGTTACTGTCGAAGATGTTGGACATTTTTGATTTACAGTAAGAACATAATCAGCCGAGATATATTTCTTTAAAAATTGCTCAACACCTTTATTAATTGTTGCACTAAAAACTTCAATTTGAGGTTCACCTGATTTTTTAATAATATCATCGATATCATCAATAAAATTTCCATCAATAAACATATCAGCTTCATCAAGAACTATAGTTTTTATATCACAAATTTGTTCATTAAAAGCTTGTTTCAAATAGTTTAATCTACCAGGGGTTGCAACAATTATCTGACAACCATTTCTTATCGACTCTAAGTCTCTTTTTTGTTCTTCACCACTAATAAAAATTTTACAATTTAAAAAAGGAAGGTATTTTTTAAAATCCATAATAAAATCGTATGTTTGTTTGGCTAATTCTCTTGTTGGATCAATTATAAGAACCTGAATTTTATTATTAAAAACTAAATTATTTAAGATTGGTACTATAAAAGCATGCGATTTACCTGTCCCTGTCTCACTTTTTGCAATTATATTTTCATTTTTTAATGCTTTTGGAATAACTAAATCTTGTATTGGCGTAGCATTAATATAGCCTTGCTTATACAATGCTTCAACTATAACTGGTTTAAGATTAAACGAACTAAATTTCATAACACATTCCTTACTATTTTCATACTAAATATACACTATTAACTAACTTTGGTCAAAATGAATATATTTTGGATCGATAGATAATTCTTTACAAAAAATTTTAAGTTTTTTAATTGATTTTACTTCAATTTGTCTAATACGTTCTCTAGTTACACCTAGAATTTGACCAACTTCTTCAAGAGTTTTTGATTTACCGTCATCAATTCCATACCTTAATCTTATAACTAAAGCTTCCCTTTTATTAAGTTTTCCAATAACTTTATCTAACAACTCTTTAATCTCATTTTGATTAGCATATTGTACAGGAGAAATTGATTTTTTATCAGTAATAAAATCAATATTAGTACTTTCTTCACTATCACCTTTTGGAGCATCAAGATAGGTTATATTTTTATTATAATTAGCATAAGTTAATGCTTCTCTGATTTTTTTAATACTAATCGAACTATCATTCATTTTGCTGAAAATCTCTTGTTCATTTGGTTCTCTTCCTAATTCTTGGAACAATTGATATTTAATTTTATTTATTTTACTAATTCGCTCACTAACATGAACTGGCGTACGAATCATACTTTTTTTATCAGCAATTGCTCTTGTTATAGCTTGTCTAATCCACCAAGTAGCATATGTAGAAAATTTATTTCCTTTAGAAGCATCAAATTTATAAACAGCCTTAATTAATCCAAGATTACCCTCCTGAATTAAATCAGACATATCTAAACCTCTATTTAAATAATGTTTTGCAACAGAAACACACAATCTTAAATTATGATTAACTAATTTATTCACTGCATTTTTATCACCATTTTTAACCAACTCTGCAAGTTTTCTTTCTTCTTCCTGTGTTAATAATGAATATTGACCTATTTTTTTATAATAACTTTTAACAATATCATTACTATATTTACTATCTAAATTATCGCATTTAACATCTTCATAATCACAATCTAATATTTTAAATCCATCAACTTTTATCCTCGAAAGAATAAATTCGATATTATCTTCAGAAAGATCATATTTAAAAATTTCATCATAAAATTTATTTATATCAATATTTTTCGTATCTCTACATAAATTTTCTATTGATTCAATAATATGATTTAGAGTTGCAGTTTCATGAATAGACCTATCAATATTCAAATTAGTTTTGATTTTTATTTTTTTATTTAACAAAATACAATATACTCCCACCCGTAATTATATAAGCAATTAAATTATACTCTTTAATGTAATTAAAATTTTCTTGCTGAACAAATTATTCATTTTAAATTTATTGTTCACACTAAAATTAGAACAACAAAAAATGTTTTAAAATAATTTTGCAATTAACTTACAATCTTCAGTAAGTTTACTAACTTTCTTGTTATCATTAATTTTTGTGATTATTTTTTTATTATTTTCGTATTTATTTTGCCATTTTTCGAGAAATATTTGAGATTTTTCTTTCATTAATAATGGTCCAAAATGTAGTTCCATCTCATTATAATTAGAATTTCCTCTTACAAAACGTATTATCTCGTAAAAAATTCCCTTTTCTTTCAAAATTAACTCACTATCTATCATATAACCAAGTTTTGTAAATAATTTCCTTATTTCATACTCTTTAGTATGTGAATCAATAATAAAAGATTTAATATGACCTATTTTTTCTAATGAATCATCAACGATTTTTTTAATAGAATCATATCCCATACCAGCAATAACAACCGTATCATAAGTTTCATCAACATCCTTAAGACCATCAGATAATGAATATTTTATTGAATCTAAATAACCTTTACTTTTCAAATTATTTCTAAAAGAAGTTAATGGTCCAATTTTATTTTCAACACCTAACAATTTTCCAGCAAATCCACTATCTTTTAAATATATAAGTAAATAACCATGATCACAACCTATATCGGCAACATTGCTATCTTTTGGAATTAAAAGAGCTATTTTTTTTAATCTTTCACTAAGCATCATATTAATTTCGATATTCTTGATCGAGATTTTTCTGTTTACATGGATTTTTTAATTTTCTAATAGCTTTAGCCTCAATTTGTCTAATACGTTCTCTTGTAACACCAAACACTTTACCAACTTCTTCAAGTGTTAAAGGTTTATTATCATCAAGACCATATCTCAACCTTAAAACACGTTCCTCACGTTCATTAAGAGTAGACATTGCACTATTCAACAAATCTTTAATCATTTCTCTAGAAGTATATTCTGTTGGCGATAAAGTTTCCTTATCTTCAACAAAATCACCCAAATGACTATCATCTTCTTCGCCAATTGGAGATTCTAATGAAACAGGTTCAAGAGCAATTCTTTGTATATCACGGATCTTTGCAGGCGAAATTGCCCCATCAAGTTTTTTACTAATTTCTTCGGCTGTAGGCTCTCTTCCTACTTCTTGTACAAGTTGACGTTGAGCACGTGTAATCTTATTAATAGTTTCAACCATATGAACAGGAATTCTTATAGTTCTAGCTTGATCTGCGATAGCTCTTGTAATAGCTTGACGAATCCACCATGTAGCATAAGTAGAAAATTTAAAACCTTTAGATACATCGAATTTATCAACAGCTTTCATCAATCCTAAGTTTCCTTCTTCAATTAAATCTAAAAGTTGCATGCCTCTTCCGATATAATGTTTAGCAATGGAAACTACAAGTCTTAAATTTGAGCTAATAAGCTTATTTTTAGCCTTTACGTCACCATGTTCTACCCTAATAGCAAGTTCTTTTTCTTCATCAGGTTTTAATAATGGTACTCTGCCAATATCTTTTAAATACAACTTAACAGAATCATTAGTTTTAACATCGCTAGTAAAGTTATATTGCTCTACATCGTAATTAGCAACTTCTTTTTCAGATTCATCTATTTGATTATCATCATCAGGATAAACATCATCGTCGTAATTAGAATTGTTAATATCCTCTAAATCTGGTTCTTTGAAATCTTCTTCAGCTTCATCTTCATCAGCATTAGAAATTTCATAACCATCTTTTTTAAATTGTTCAAAAATATAATCAATATTATCATCACTTAAATCATATTTATTTACATAATTATAAAAATCATCTTCATCGATTGTTTTATTAGAACCTTTCTTTTTTTCATATGATTTAATAATTGATTGTAAAGCTTTATTTTCATCATCATTTTCATCAACTAAACTATCAACAACATTCACTTTTTTCTTCTCCATAATTATTTCCCTCTTTCTTTTTCTTTTAATAGCGCCTTTTTTTGTTCAAGTAAAGCTAAGGCTTCTTTTGCCTTATCAATATTTGATTTTCCAATGGTGCTTTGCACATAAACTTCATTAATTCTTCTTAACTCCTTTTCTTCATTAATGACCTTAACACAATCATTAAATGCTTTATGGGAGTAAGGAGGAATTACAAAATTATCCATCGATATAGATGAAATATTATTAATAATATTCTCCTTTTCTTTTTCTCCGATCTCCTTTTTATAATAATTAATATAATTTATGATACTAGAAGATGAATATTTAGTATCTTTAAAAGAAGAATTTAAATATTCTTCTAGCAAAGCAGCAATTTCGCGGTAAGTATCATTAACGAAATATCCTAATTTTTCATTATAGAGTTTTACCGCATCTTCGTTTTCAAGCATATAACGTATAATTTGTCGTTCACCTAACTCAAGTCTAGTTAAAACTGGATTCTTTTTCTTAAATGTAATAGATTCACTCTTATTATTGTCATTATTTTGTTTAGATTTAAATGACTTTATTTGTGAATAAATAATTTCAAGAGAGAAGCCACTAATTTTAGACAATTTATTTGCATAAAGTTCAAGATCAACTTTATCAGTAATACTAGCCAAGAATGGTATATATTCTTTTAAAATAGTCTTTTTATCTATCAAAGAATTCATATCCAATTTTTTCGAATAAAAATTTAATATAAATTCACCTTCACTAATTAAGGTCGAAACGTATTTTTTTAAGTTTTCTGGTCCTTCATTTTTTAAAATTTCATCACTATCTTTACCATTAAAATTTTGATTATTAGAAACAAAAACATAATTTAGTTCATTTTCCTTCAATAATTTAGCAATTTTCACCATGGCATCTTGACCAGGTTGGTCATTATCTAAACAAAGTCTAATTTCAACACCTAAAAATCGCAAAAGTCTTATATGTTCTTTAGTAAGTGCTGTACCCATTAAAGCGACTACATTATGAATTCCAATTCGGTCAAGAGCAATAGCATCCATAAAACCTTCAACAACATATATGGATTTTTCTCTTTTAGCAAAATCTTTGGCATTAAAATAGTTATATAAAATGTTAGATTTATGAAAAACACCTCCAACACTTTCTGGTGAATTAACATATTTTGGCTTACTTTTGTCATTTGTTAATTCGCGAGCACTAAAACCAACTATCTGTCCATCTTCGTTTGAAATTGAGAAAATTACCCTACCACAATTAGAATCAGTTATTGTTCCATTATTGATTGTGCCAATTCCGGTTTTTTCAATTGTTTTTAAAGAAAAGCCATTTTTAGATAAAAATTCAGTTGTTTTGCTACCATTTTTAATCGAATATCCAATCTTGAATTTATTTATGACATCATCATTAAGACCTCGATCATGTAAATATAATAATGCAGTGTTTCGCCCCTCATCGGTATTAAAAAGGTAAACACTATATAATTTATTTATTTCTGATAAACAATCATAAACTTTAGCAAATTCTGGATTTATTTTATTTGTTGATGTTTTTTCTAAAGAATCTAGTCTAATATCAGTGATACCACCAATCTGTGCAACAATTTTTATTGCTTCCAAAAAGGAACATTGCTTATATTTTTTAACAAAAGTAATGGCATTACCACCAGCACCACAAACAAAACACTTAAAAATTTGTTTTTCTCTAGAGATTGACATCGATGGATTAGTGTCATTATGAAATGGGCACAATGCCACATAGTTTCTTCCTTTTTTCGAAACTTTAATAAAACTCGAAATTACATCGACTATATCAACTCTTTTTAAAATATCATTTGCAATATCAATAATTTGTTCACTCATCATTTATAGAAAGTTTTGTTAACTAAATAATCTTTTAAATCAGAGATTTTGATTCTTTCTTGTTCCATTGAATCACGATCTCTTACAGTTACACAACCATCATTTAAACTATCAAAATCATATGTTACACAATATGGTGTTCCTATTTCATCATTTCGTCTATAACGTTTTCCAATAGAACCGGTAACATCCATTACAACATTAATATATGGTATTAATGATTTAAATAATTTTTCAGCTTCATCATTTAATTGCTTAGATAAAGGCAAAATTGCCGCCTTATATGGAGCTAAAAATGGAGCTAAATGCATAACTTTTCTAACTTCTCCATTTTTCAATGTTTCCTCATCATAAGAATCTGTAACTACCATCAAAAATAATCTATCCAAACCCAATGATGGTTCTATGCAATAAGGAATATATTTCTCATTTGTTTCAGGATCAAGATATGATAAATCAGCTTTAGAATATTCTTGATGTCTTTTTAAATCATAATCCGTTCTATCAGCAATTCCCCAAATTTCTCCCCAACCAAATGGAAATTTATATTCAATATCTGTCGTTCCCTTCGAATAAAATGCAAGTTCGGCAGGTTCATGATCTCTAAATCTCAATTTTTGTTCATTTATGCCTAAAGATTTAACGAAGTTAATAGAATATTCTTTCCAATATTTAAACCACTCTAAGTCAGTTCCCGGTTTGCAAAAGAATTCACACTCCATTTGTTCAAATTCTCGCATTCTGAAGGTAAAATTCCCAGGAGTAATTTCATTTCTAAAAGATTTTCCAACATTACAAATTCCAAGAGGTAATTTATGTCTGGTGGCTCTTTGTACATTTTTAAAATTAACAAACACACCCTGAGCAGTTTCAGGTCTCAAATAAACTTCACTACTAGAATCCTCAGTGACACCAATATGAGTCTTAAACATCATATTAAATTGCCTAATATCAGTAAAATTACTCTTTCCACAATCAGGACATTTAACTTTATGAGTTTTAATAAATTCATTCATTTGTGCTTGGGTCATTCCATTAACATCAACATCTGGGAATTGACTTTCTATAAGTTGGTCAGCTCTATATCTACCATGACACTCTTTGCAATCAATCAAAGGATCATTAAAAGTAGAAACATGACCAGTTGCTTTCCAAACATTTGGATTCATTAAAATTGCAGCATCAATACCAACATTTGTTGGTGACTCATGAACAAATTTTTTCCACCAAAGCTCTTTTAGGTTATTTTTAAGTTCACTTCCTAAAGGTCCATAGTCCCATGTATTAGATAATCCACCATAAATTTGTGAACCTTGAAATACAAAACCGGTGCTTTGTAAGTGAGTAACTATGGTTTCAAATTTTATTTCGTCTTCCATTTAAAAAATAACTCCTTTTTGAACGTTGATTATTATAAAGATATACAATATGCCTGTCAACACACTATGAGTGTAATTTATATCGTCTTTAATAGTTCATAACTATTTAATTTAATGTCTAAACTTTGAGATAAAAATATTACCAAAACCTTCATCAAATCGAGAAAACTATCTTTATTCAAACTTGGATATTCGATATTATTGGAGCAAAAGCAATCTTTTAAAAATAGTATCTCATCCTTTTTTAAAACAAGTAAATTTTCGTTATTGTTATATTTGTTGTAAACTACACAACCATTCACAAGGTCAACACCAAAAAATTCATTTTCATTAGTTTTATCAAATAATGAACACTTATCAAAATTTAAAGCCAAGCCATTGATTTTTAGTAAATCAACAAAATATTTAATTGTTAAAGAATAAATGTTTATTTTTTTAGGCAAACTCTTTAATAAATTCAATAAAAGATCAAAATATTCATCAGTTGAAAACGAATTTAATATCATTTTATTTGTTATCTCAACTAAAAAATCAAATATCATTAAATCTTCATATGAGCGAAAATATTCACTAAAATATTCAAAAACATTACAATCTCTTAGCTTAAGACCGCTTGTGGGTCCTTGATATAAATCAAACTCCCCATAAATAAAATATTTATTTAAACAACTAGTCTTGTTATTAAGCTTTAATGAACCCCTGCCTAAAACAGAAAACAATCTGTCTTTTGTTAAAATACTAAAAATACAATCATTATTCTTGTATTTTGAAATATTAATTATGATTCCATTAACTTTCAACATTATTTCTTATAACCTAAATCTACTAAATAATTACTAGAATTACGCCAATCTTCAACTACTCTTACGACTATATTTAAAATAACATGCTTTTTTGTAATTTTTTCAATATCTTCCCTAGCTGTTGTTCCAATTTTCTTAATCATTCTTCCCTTGCTACCAATAATGATTCCTTTTTGTGATTCTTTTTCACAAACAATTCGACATTCTATAGTAATATTCTTAGATAAATTTTTTATATCATCACAAATAACAGCGATCCCATGTGGCACCTCATCCGACAAAAATTTAAGACATTTCTCTCTTATAATTTCTTTAACTTCCCATTTAAAATCTTTATCTGTAATAACATTAACATCATAATATTGAGGACCTTCAGGTAAATTATCCTTAATTAATTGTATCAAATCTTTAATATTAAAACCTTTGATCGCTGATAATTCGATTATTTTAGCATCACTAAAATGTTCTTTATATTTTAATTTTAATTTATTAATTAATTCAATATTAGTCAAATCTATCTTATTGAAAGCAATAATTACTGGACAATCAAATTTTAAATGATCAAATAAAAATTGATCACCATCATTAAAGTCTTTTGAAGAATCAACCACAAAGACTGCTAAATCACAATTTCTTATAGATGAATAAGCCATTTTATCAAGGGCAATACCAAGATTATTGTGTGGTTTATGAATTCCGGGTGTGTCTATAAAAATAATTTGTGATTCATCATCATTATAAATACCTTGGATATTATCTCTTGTTGTTTGACTTTTATTAGTAACAATTGATATTTTATCACCTAAAATTTCATTCAAAATTGTTGATTTACCAACATTTGGCTTACCTACTAAAGCAACAAACCCAGACTTCATAAATTCATATCATCCTCTTCAAATGAATATGGAAGTAATTCTTCTATAGATGTTGTTTTTATTTCTCCAAAAGTATTAGCTAAATAAATAGGCTTATTCTTAGGAAATAATTCACTTAACACTTGTCTACATTGACCACATGGTGAAACTGGTCTATTACATTTTGCAACAATAGCTAAAGCCTCTATATCATCAATAGTAACACCATGCATATAAGCATTATAAATTGCATTTCTTTCACCGCACATAGTACAACCATATGCAGCATTTTCTATATTAGCACCTTGATAAACTTTGCCATTTTTGGTTAAAAGTGCGGCTCCAACTCTAAAATTTGAATAAGGTACATAAGCCAATTTCATTGCATCAATCGCATATTTTACAAGTTCTTCTTTATCCATACATTATTTCCTCATTAAAATTTTCTCTTGAAGAGGAAACATAACATCTTCCTCTTCTTTTGTAAGATGATTGTAACCAAATAAATGAAGTAATCCATGAACAAATAAAAAGCAAAGTTCACGATTGATTGTATTTCCATACTTCAATGCATTTTCATAAGCAACATCATAACAAATATAAATATCACCCAAATCAATAGGTACGTCACCATGAATAACTTCTTTTAAATCATCAAGGTAAGCAAAAGAAATTACATCAGTTGGCCTATCGATATTTCGATACATTCGATTAATTTCATGAATTTTTTCTTTTGTTACAAAAGTAACACTGCAAATATAATTATCTTTTTTATTTAATTCCAAGAGTGTGTTTTTAAAAATTTCAATAAACTTCTCATAATAAATATTAAGATCTATATTCGTTTCATTACTAAAATCTAATTCCATATGCATGTATTATACAATATTAATTTCCGAAATAATACAAATAAAGGGCTTTATATTTCTTATAATCTTCATAATTTTTACTAAAATTAATGATTTTTTCAAAATTATCATTTATATAAAGATAGAAAAAGAAATGAAAAAGCATAAAATTTAAAGAATTTACATCGCTTAAGTTTACATACAATAAAGATAATGCAATAATTGCGAATACCATAACATATTTTTTAAAATTACAATAAGATACATAACTATACGTTTCTTTATTTAATAAGTTTATTTTTTCAATAAATTTATCCGCTGAAATCTTATTATCATTATTAAGGTCGCTTTCTAAAGTGTTAATTCTATCTTGTTTTGATTCATAAATTCTTTTTTCAAATATATTAAATAATATTTGCAATAAAAGTATTATTCCAATAGAAATTAGATTATAAAAACTATTAAGTCCTAAGACCACTACCCCAAATGCTGTCATCATTATTAATGATAAAAGTTGAACTGGATTAGAAATAGATAAAACCTTTAATTTAGTAAGATCGGAATAACGTGATTTAAAATTATTCTGATTAAAAACTTTTTTATTAACATTTAATAACTTATCAAATTTTTTCATTGATACTATCAACATTTTCCGATAAATAAATTCAAAAAATATGTAGGAAAAAAATAAACTTAAAGACCAATAAAATGCTTTTCCGCCATCTATAAAATACAAAGCTAATATCAATGAAGAAAAACTTAAAATCTGAAAAAATACTGTAAAAAATGTAAGATACAATGGAATAAATCGCTTAAATTTTAGTTTAAAATCTGAACCTTTTATGTTTGTTACTTCTAAATATTCTCCATTCCAACATTCCAACAATTTCTTTTTGCTTAAAAAATAGATTCCAGAAGCTGGATCTTGAATTAAACATCGATGTTTATTAATTCTTTTGACAACAACCATATGAAGAAAATTACCTTTTGTTATAGGTAATAATAAAGGGGTTTTAGTTTTTTTAGAAAAGAGCTCTTCTTTGTCTATTAATCGATATGCCGACAAAATAAGTCCTTCCTTTCTTGCAAAAATCATTAAATCCCTTAATGAAGCACTCATATCAATTGATGGTTCGTTTAAATAAAGAAAATCTTTTCTTTTATATGACATCCCTAAAACCATTTTAATGCAAGCATAACCACAATCTTTATTTCCTAACTGCTTTATAAAATATGCCATAAATAACCTCCTCATATATTAATATGTGGGGAATTTGAAAAAATTACGATTTTTTTATTAAAAAAGCCTTGATATTTTGAAATAATCAAGGCTAATTAATAAAAATAAAAGGCAAACTATCTATATTTTTTTCTCGCGTTTTCGCTCTTAACTTTACGAGCTAAATTTTTCTTTAAATAAAATTCTCTTTTACGACATTCTTGGATTGTTCCAGCTTTATTAACATTTCGCTTAAATCTACGTAAAGCTTCATCTAAAGTTTCACCATCTCTAACTACAACTTTTAACATATTTTTCACCTCCAATCTGTCCCGCAAACAATACTATACAATAATTAAATCTAATTTTAAAGAATTATTTAATAAGATTCTTGCCGTGTGAAGCACCAATTCTAGTAGCTCCAGCTTCCACCATTTCTTTTAGTTCTTCAGGGGTTCTAATTCCACCTGCAGCTTTAACACCCATATCTGGACCAACTGTTTGACGCATTAATTTCACATCTTTCACTGTTGCTCCATGTTTTGAAAATCCGGTGGAAGTTTTTACAAAATCAGCTTTTGCTTCTTTAGAGAGCTTACAAGCTCTAACAATTTCTTCATCGCTTAATAAACAGCATTCAAGAATAACCTTTAATACACGATTGCCGCATGCCTCTTTAATACGAGAAATTTCATTTTTAACATATTCATCATGATGATCTTTCAATTTAGAAATGTTGATGACCATATCAACTTCATCAGCGCCTTTTTTAATTGCATCAGCAGCTTCAAATACCTTACTTTCGGTGGTCATTGAACCTAAAGGAAAACCTATAACGGTACAAACTTTAACATTAGTTCCATTTAAAAGTTTTTTGCATAATTCAATATAATCAGGATTAACACATACAGAAGCACTTCCAATCTCTTTAGCTTCGTTGCAAAGATCAACAATATCCGATTCTAAAGCATCAGCATGTAAGTTTGTATCATCAATTAAATTTGCATAATTCATATTTTTACTCCTCATTTAAAAGAAAAAATAAGCCAAAAGGCTTACTTTTTCTCATCTTTATTAACTTTAATAACTTGTTTGCCATCATAATAACCGCAATATGGACAAACAGTATGAGATTTAATTGTTTGTCCACAATTTGAACAAACACTTAAGCCACTAACATTTAATTTATAATGACTTCTTCTCATTCTTTTAGTTGTTTTACTAGTTCTTCTAAATGGTACTGCCATAATTAATCTCCTCTTTAAACATACATTATTATAAAGAAATAAAATCTATAATAAATATTTATTTGATAATATCCAATTTTTAATGAATAATTACGATACAATCGACAATATTTTTTTTAACATTGTCAAAATCATAAACCAAATTTAATATTTTTAACTTTCCCAATAAGATCCTCAGTTGAAGGATAATATATTTCTAAATAATTTGAAGAATGTCCTCTATACGCTTTTCTTTTTTTATCATAATTTTCAAAGAGAAAAGGAATATCCTTACCAACAAATTGTTTTTCATAATCATATTTCATTTTTTCAGATAATGATATTAAAGATAAAACCCTAGATTTTTTATCAAATGAACTAACTTTTGGAGTAATTTTACTAGCAACAGTTCCACTTCTATCACTATAGGGGAAAACATGAATTTTTGAAAAATTAATTTCTTTACAAAAATTAAATGTTTCTAAAAAATTTTCTTCAGTTTCAGTTGGAAAACCAACGATCACATCCGTCGTAATTGCAATATTTGGTCTTACTTCTCTAATTTTCGCTATCTTTTCTTTATAATTACTAAGATTATATTTTCGATTCATTTTCTTCAAAATATCTTTAGAACCTGATTGAAGAGGAATATGTAAATGATTAGCAATATTTTTATATTCTTTTAAAAGAGTAATAAAATGCTCATCAATTTGAGATTCTTCAATCGATGAAATTCTTAATCTATAAAGATCAGGGTTTTGTTTTAAAATATCTTCTAATAAATCACTAAAAGTAATATTTCCTTCTAAATCTTTACCATAACTGCACATATCAATTCCAGTTAAAACAATCTCTTTATAATTATTTTTCACTAGTTCTTTAATCTCATTTAATATATCTTGCTTATCTCTACTTCTAGATCTTCCTCTAACATATGGAATTAAACAATAAGAACAAAAATTGTCACACCCATCTTGTATTTTTACATATGCCCTAGTATTGTAGAAAAACTTTTGAATAGAAATATTTTCATATTCTTTAGCTTTTCTTAAGTCTTCTTTTACAACAATTTGTTTTCCATTCGCTAGATATTCTTTTATATATTCAACTACTTTATTACGATCAACAGTTCCAAGAACTATTGAGCACTTAAGTTCGTTAGCATAATAATCAAATTCATTTTGAACATCGCATCCCATAACAACAATAATTGCTTTTCGATTAAAAAGTTGATAATGTCTAACCATCTTCCGTGATTTTGATGCACTTGTTTCTGTTACACTACAAGTATTAACAATGATAATATCTGGTTTGGCTTTTTTATCACATAATGTAAAACCTAATTTTGTTAGATCATTTGCTATACATTCAACTTCATAGTTGTTAACTTTGCAGCCAAGAAAATCAATTATAAAATTCATAATTTTTTCTCCTTACATATTTTTGTAAAAACCTTATAAGAAATAAACTTATTTTTATATAAAAGGTAAATAAAATCAGTTAATTTCCCATCATAATATGCCTGGATCAAAGGCTTAATTCTTTCGACGATATGGCTATAATCTGGTTTTTTAATATTCTTATCAAATAAATATATAGCATTGTCTAAACTGCCTTGTCTATTAATTATAAATATAGTATTAAAATCAAAATGATAAAAAGCAATAGTTGTTGTGCTTTCAGAAATCCTAACTAATTTCGTCGATAAAAAATTAAAAATATCCGCTCCATAAGTATTAAATGGATTAGTTAAAAACGCATCGTAATTCGAAACAAGATTAATATATGGCTCTCGAAACATCATCTCACTATTTACGGAATAAACAATATTTGTATTTAAATTAAAAAAAGGTATGTAAACTTTTACTTTATTTACTTTTAAATATGGTAAATCGATGATTCTATCTTTGATTTCTTGTTTAATTATTTCAACATTTTTTTCTTTGTTAGAGAAATACTCTTCTTCAATAACCTTATCAAGTAAATCTTTATTCTTAATACCATTTATAATTATATTGGCGCATATAACATCAAAAATATCATGAACATCAGCATATTTTTCAAACAAAGGATTGATAGATAGCAATGATTTATTCGCATTAAAAAATTTATACTCTTCGCTATGATTAATCTTTTTCTTATTACATTCTTTTTCTAATATCTCAAATAATTTCATAAATTAGCTTCCATAAAAAAAGATATCAAACTTAACAAATATAAACAACTAGTTTCACTTCTTAGTATTCTTTTTCCTAAACTAATTGATTTAAAGTTGTTAGCTTCAGCATATTCTACCTCTTCTTTAGAAAACCCTCCTTCTGAACCAACCAAAATATTTATTGTCTTACCATTTATATTTTTAAAATCATCATATAAAGATTTTAAAGGTTCCTTTGAGTTTTCATAAGCAATAAAAGATTTTTCAGCAAAATATTTATTAATATCCTTATATTCAATAATATCTGTAAGTTTCATAAGCTTATTTCTTTTAGATTGTTCGCTAGCTTCTTTAATAATTTTATTAAATCGCTCGATTTTATTCTTATAATCACTTTTATTAAATCTTCTAACGCATCTTGATGAATTTACTAGAACTACTTCAGATGCACCGAGTTCAACAGCTTTTTGAATAACAAAATCTAATTTTTCACCTTTTGGTAAGCAATACAATAATCTAATATAACCATTAAGTTCGGGAGATTCTTCAATCTCTTTTACAATATTAAATGAAAATGGTTTAAAAGAGGTTATTTTTGCTAAATACACTTTATTTTCACAAACAATTTGAAACTCTTCCCCAACTTTAGATCTCATCACCTTTTCAATATGAAAAATATCATCTTTATTTAAGATGATATTTTCACTAACCTTATACGCGAAATATCTTTGCATTACTTTAAAAAAGCTCCACTCGAATCTTTCTTATTATTAATAAATAAGAAAATCAAACCAACAATAAACCAAATACCAAACAAAATAATCAAAGGTAACAAGAAAATATATAAAGGTTTAACTAACACTTTCGTTAAATAGAATGTTACCATCAAAATAATGTAAACAATTACATTACAAATCAAACGAATTAAAAATCTATTACGGTATCCAAGATATAATTCATCTAAACCAAAAATACCTAAAAACATACATAATAGCGAATTAGTTATTTTCTTTTTTGGTTTATAATTAACTCTAGATTCATCAGATGGATTCACTGTTTTTATAGATTCAGTAATATCAGTAGTTTGTGGATTATTTTCATCAATTGGTCTTTTCCCACCACAATATGGGCAAATTTCTTTATCAAATTTAGTTATAGATTGACCACAATATTTACATTTAGGCATACTTAAACTTCCCATATAAATATTACTACATTAAACAAAACAAAAGTAGACAAAAATTATTTTTTAAATGCCTTTTTAAATTTATCAAACCAGCTTTCTTTACCCTTGCTTGCTTCTTTAAAGCTTTCAAGAGCAGCCTTTTGATCTTTATTCAAATCTGTAGGAGTTTTTACATTAAGATGAACATATTCATCACCATAACTACTGCCTCTCACATTTTTAACGCCTTTTCCTTTAAGTTTAAACACTTGATTTGGTTGAGTCCCAGCAGGAACTTTCATTTCTACATCGCCATAAATTGTTGGCACACTTATAGTAGTTCCAAGGCAAACATCGATAAAATCAATTGGTAATGTCAAATGAATATCATCACCTTCACGTTCAAAACTCTTATGTGGTGCAACAACCATCTCCAAATAAAGATCTCCATTTGGACCACCATTTAAGCCACGTCCACCTTTTCCAGGAATTCTTATTTGTTGACCATTATTAATCCCTTGAGGAATCTTAACCTCAATGGTCTTTTTAACACGTGTATATCCTTTTCCGCCACAATATGAACAAGATTTCGTAACGATTTTACCTGTACCATGGCATTTTGGACATGCATGTTGAGATTGCATGATACCAAAAATTGTTCTTTGTTGTGTTACAACATATCCTTTTCCGCCACAGTCTGGGCAAGTTTCAAAAGATGTACCGTTTTCAGCGCCCGTTCCATTACAATGTTCGCAAACTTCATCATAACTTATTGGTAAATCAATAGTTGTACCAAGACATGCATCAATAAAAGAAATCTTAATTCTCATCAAACTATCATCACCACGAACTTTTCCACTTTGTGAAGCACGAGAACCACGTCTCCCACCAAAGCCAAACATAGAACTCAATATATCATCTAAATCTGTAAAGTTTCCTGAATTAAAATTAAAACCCTCAAAACCACTTCCAGCAAATGGATTAGATCCACCGGCGGTTTGATCAAATGCAGCACTACCAAATTGGTCATATGTTTTTCTCTTTTGAGGATCACTTAAAACACTATAAGCTTCACTGCACTCTTTAAATTTTTCAGCATCGCCTGTTTCTTTATTATCAGGGTGATATTTATGAGCTAACTTTCTATAAGCAGATTTAATTTCATCATCAGTCGCAGTTTTCTCAACGCCTAATATCTCATAATAATCTTTTTTTTCTGCCATATATAATCTCCTTTAGATAATAGTAAAGGGAAGTTTCTACCTTCCCTTTACTAAAATTCAACTAATAATTTACTTTTTATCAGTAAAATCTGCATCAACAACATCATCATTGTTATTTGATGAATTGCTATTATTTTCACTTTCACTAGATGAATTATTGGTATAACCACCTTGAGTGAAATCGCTTGAACCGGTGTTTGCAGATCCTGTATTACCAGAATTTGCTTGAGCTTGTTGCATATATGATGCAGCTTTCTCTAAATCACCAATTTTGCTTCTTAAGGTATTTATATCGTTATTGTCTAAAGCAGTCTTTAACTCATCTCTTAATTTTTGAGTTTCTTCTTTTTGTTTTGGATCAATAGAATTACCTTTTTCTCTTAAAGCTTGGTCAATTGAATTAATATAGCTTTCAGCTTTATTCTTTAATTCAACTTCTTCTTTTCTCTTTGTATCAGCCTCTTTATTAGCTTCAGCTTCTCTCATCATTCTATCAATTTCTTCTTTGCTCAAGCCATTACTACCACTAATAGTAATTTCTTGTTGTTTTTGACTATCTAAATCTTTAGCGCTGACTTTAACGATACCATTGACATCAATATTGAATGTAACTTCAATTCTTGGGGTGCCACGTGGTGCTGGTTTAATTCCAGTTAATTGGAAATGGCCAAGTAATTTGTTATCATGAGCCATTTGTCTTTCACCTTGATAAACCATAATATCAACCGCAGGTTGATTATCCTCTGCTGTAGAGAAAATTTGTGATTTAGTAGTAGGAATTGTAGTATTCCTTGGAATTAATGGAGTCATAATACCACCCATTGTTTCAATACCAAGAGTTAAAGGAGTGACATCAAGAAGAATAACATCTTTTACATCACCACTTAATATACCACCTTGATAAGAAGCACCAATAGAAACAGCTTCATCAGGGTTAACACTTAAGTTAAGTTTTTTACCAGTAATTCTAGTAACTAATTCTTGAACGGCTGGCATACGGATAGAACCACCAATCATTAAGACTTCATCAACTTTATCCCAAGTTAATCTTGCATCAGCAATAGCTTTTTCAAGAGGAACTCTACATCTATCAAGTAAATGTCTAGTCATATCTTGGAAATTAGCTCTAGTTAAAGTGGTTTCAAAGCTGATAGGACCATTGCTACTCATACCAATAAATGGTAATGAAATAGTTGTTTCAAGACTACTTGAAAGTTCAATTTTAGCTTTTTCAGCAGCATCCTTATATCTTTGTAAGGCCATCTTATCGCAAATATCTTTTCCAAATTGTTGTTGAATTTGAGCACGAATCCAACCAGCAACAACATTATCCCAATCATCACCACCAAGTCTATTATCACCAGCAGTAGCGACAACTTCGAATGTTCCATCACCAATATCAAGAACACTTACATCAAGAGTACCACCACCTAAATCAAATACAACAATCTTTTCAGATTTATCTTTACCAAGACCATAAGCAAGAGCAGCAGCTGTTGGTTCATTAATGATACGAACTACATCAAGACCAGCGATAGCACCAGCATCTTTTGTTGCTTGTCTTTGTGCATCATTAAAGTATGCAGGGCAAGTAATAACAGCTTTCTTTACTGGATGACCAATATTCTTTTCAGCATAATCTTTCATATAAGCAAGAATCTTTGCACTAATTTCTTGTGGGGTAAAATCCTTGTTAATACAATTGATATGAACTTTTTCAGATGAACCCATCTTACGTTTAATAGATGAAACAGTATCAGGATTAGTTAAAGCTTGACGTTTTGCAGCATTACCAACAATAACTTCACCATTAGCTTTAAAACCAACTACAGAAGGAGTTGTATTTGTTCCCTCTGGATTTGGAATAACCTTAACTTTTCCATCTTCTTGTAAATAACTAACTACAGAGTTAGTAGTACCTAAATCAATACCTAAAATAACTTCTTTTGCCATAATATATATCCTCCAATACTTTATTTAACTTCAACATCTTTGTTTTCTTTATTTTGATCATCTTTTTTAACCTCGTCAGGCTTCTTACTAACAACTACCATCGCAGGTCGAATAAGATGCTCATGTAATTTATAACCTTTTAAATTAACCTTTTTAACTATATTAGGTTCACCATTATCATCGATTGTATCAACAGCATGCATAACTTTCTCATCGAAATGTTCGCCAACTTTTGGTTCAATCTCAATAATGCCCTCATCAGTTAAAATGTTAACTAACTGCTTATAAACATATTGAAAACCTACAAGATAATTTTTAACAATTTCATTTTGGGATTCTTGTTTCAGAGCCATGTCGAATGCATCTAAAACTTGAAGTAAATTCTGAACAAACCCTTCAATACGATATTTGTAAGCTTCTCTTTGATCTTTTTCCATTGATTTTCTTAAGTTAGCCATATCAGCATAAGCCTTATAGTACTCATTCTTCCAATGGTCAATATCATTTTTCAACTTAGTAATTTCTTCTTGTTGCTTATTAAGTTTATCTTTAAAGCTTTTCTTCATATCAATATTAGAAGAATCAATTGATTCGGAATCTTGTTTTTCAACTTTTACATCTTTTTCTTCATTATTTTCCATTCTTCTTAACATCCTCCTCCACAATAACATCAGTAGTTGATAAGTGACTCATTAATTCTTTAACAACATAATCAAGAGCACTTAACACTTTGCCATAATCCATACGCTTTGGACCGACAATTGCAATTTTCCCAAGTTCTCTATTAGAATTTGGTATCTTAACAACTTTCGAGATTATAGAAAGATTATCAACTGACCTTATCTTACTATCATCAACATTTAAACCATTCTTATCTTCGTTATTTTTAAGCATATTCGTTAAATTTTCTGGTTTTGAGAATAAATTAAATATTTTTTTCAATTCTTCTGGATCATCCTTAAATTCTGGTTGATTCATAAGATTACTCTCTCCATAAAATTCATTACGACCACTTGCAAACTCAAAGAAGGCTTTTGCGACCGAATTGAAGATATAGGTATAATCATTAATATAATCTTTTAGTAAAGGTCTTAATGATTCGAGTTTATCGCTCAATTCGCTTATCAAGGTACCAGTAACACGATCATTAATCAACTTAATAGATTTCACTAGATTATCAACGTCCACACTTTTATCAAATATGAATGTCTTATTTTCAACATACCCACGGTCAGTAACAAATATAGCTGTAGCGCTAGTTTTACTAATTGGGATTAATTGGAAACTAACAAGTCTTTCTTTGCTCGAATCAGTTCCTAGATAAACACTAACAAGGTTTGTCATATTTGATAAAACCTTGCATGATGCACCAAGAATATCTTCGACAGATCGAGAATTTTCAAAAATAACTTTTAATTCATTTTTAAGCTTTGCATCAACAGAATTAGATTTTAAGTTTTGAACATAATATCTATAGCCAAGGGTTGAAGGAACTCTACCGCTACTGATATGTTGTTTTTCAATCAAACCATCTTTTTCTAAGGATGCCATTTCATTTCTAACTGTTGCACTACTATAACCTAGATTATACTTATCGATTAAGTAATTACTTCCGACAGGTACCGCAGTTTTGATGAAATCCTCTACGATCAGTTTAAGAATATAATCTTTACGTGATAAACTCATCTTAACACCTTTCTAGCACTCTTATTATCCAAGCGCTAACATTATTATATTAGATAAATTAGCAGTGTCAATACCTAATTGCTAATTTTTTAATTATTTTTACTTATTAGTTCGGAAAGTATTAAATCTAAAATTAAAATGCCTTTATCTGTACAACAAAAAAAGCCTTTTTTAATTTCAACCAATTTATTTTTAAACAACTTTTCTAAAACTATTTTGTATTTATTCTCAAAATCACTTTTAAATATTTTTTTGTATTCTTTAAGAGAAAAACCTCTTGATAATCGTAAATTAGTAATAAAATAGTATTCTTCTAGCATATCATTAGTAATTACTTCTTTTTCTATTTCATTTATACCATTTATATATTTTGAAATATTTTTGGTATTTTCATATCTTACACGACCAAAATACCCAGAACTTCCAGCACCTATTCCTATATACTCATGATTACGCCAATAAGTTAAATTATGTTTTGACTCAAAACCTTTCTTAGCATAATTACTAACCTCATATCTTTCAAAACCATTTTTTCTCATCCTATTTAATATATATTTATAATATGTACATGACAAATCATTATCGATTTCTTTTACTTTTTCATTAAAATACATTGTTCCAGGGCTAACAATTAAGCTATAAAATGAAGCATGATTACAATCTAGTTTAAAAAAAGTAGAAAGATCATTTTTTAAAATTTTAAAAGAATAGTTTGGCAATCCATAAATAAAATCAAGATTTATGTTATTTATATATTTTTTTGTGAGAGAAATTAATTTAAAAAAATCAATGTTATAGTCTCTACCGATGCTTTTTAAAATGTTCTTGTCGAAAGTTTGCACTCCTATTGATATACGGTTGACTCCGTATTTTTTTATCAACTTTAAAAAATCTTCGTTTATATCTTCGGGATTTGCTTCTATCGTAAATTCATAATCTGTAACTTTTCTTATTTTTTTTACAAAAACTAGTATTTTTTCAATATTTTTCAACTTTAAGCAAGATGGCGTTCCACCACCTATATAAACGGTTTTAAAACGAAAAAATTTATCCTCTAACGAAGATAAATCTTTTATAACTTGCTCAACATATTGATCTTCAAAAAATTCATTTTTATAAATTTTTAAAAAATCACAATATGGACAAATATTACGACAAAAAGGAATATGAATATATAAGCTATTTACTTTCCTTCTCATCATTTTCTAATTCTTTTTTGTGCTCTGATGCATATTTATCAAATTGTTTTTTAGTTTCTTCATCATCAACATCTTGTAAATAATAAGATAAATTTTCATCAGCAATTTTCTCATCAGATGGTTTTTCAACTTTACCAATTTTTAAGAATTTTCTTAAAAGAAAAACAATAAGTGCAATAACTGCGAAAAGAACCAACAATCCAACAAGTATTAAAGCTACATTAATACTTTGAGCAAAAAATATAAGTTTCATTTTATTAACCTTTCTTTATTGGAGTATAAATATATTTATTTTTTAATAACTCTTTTCGATAATAGCCTAAATAAACTAAATGATCCATGCTTGAACGAGCTGTCTCATATGCACAACCAAGCTCTTTTTTGTATTGAGAGATAGTATAATTCATACCTAATGTACAATGTCTAGCATAAAAATACGCTTGGCCACGACTTAAATTTGGATTCAACTCTAATAAATGATTTTCTAATCTATTTGCTTCATCCTCACTCAACCCAGTAGGCAAATTAGAAATAGCGATTGATCTATTGTATCCTATAGAAGAACTACTACTATCATTATCATAAGTTTTTTTAATAGTATAAGTAGGAACATCAACATTATTAGAGGAAACATTTTTAAATGAATCTTCATCACTTATATTCGTACTTGGAGTTTTATTCAAAATATTTTCTTCTTCGCTTTGATTTATTTCTTTATGAATTGCAAGTTTCTGCGAATTAAATAAACTTTCATCAGTATAACTTAGAATACTTTCAAATTTAGTTAAAATATAATCAACTAAATATGTTAAATCAAGAGTTCTTTGGGATTCAATAAGTACATTCTCTAACTCTTCCTTATTAGCTACTACGTCCTCTAAATCAATCATAGCACTTATACTTCCAATATCATTCATAGCTATAACCTTTTTCATTACTAAAGTAGCAATTTCCTCAGTAAATTCATCAAAAGGTTTCACGTAATAAATAAAGTAAAACGCACTGATTGCTTTAATAAACATAGAAATTTGAGAACTATTTAAAAAAGAATAAAGTTGTTCCATATTAGATTCAATAGTATTAACAGGAACGCCCAAATAAACTTTACCCACTACCACTTTACTTCTATTATTTTGGATTTCTTTAGTTCTAAAAATTGAAGGAAGTTCAGTCGAACCTATCAAATATGAATAAAATCTTCCTAAAATTTCATTGTTCACTTTATCCATTGGATTTTTTTCAATATCCAATAAACATTGGTGATATCTATATAAAATCATTAATTCAGGAGATAAAGTTGAGATATTTCCATTTACAATATTATCAATAACGAAATCTTCAAGTTTAAGGCCATATCTTAAACCAACACATTTTAAAATTTTAACATAAGAACTATTATTAAAATATTGCTTCTCAGCTAAACCAACCATTCTGTCATACGTAGATGACAATCTGGTTAATTTTCTTGTTACTGAACTTAGCCTCTCAACCATATTAGGAGTCAAACAAACAAAATAGGAGGAATTATTGATATGTTTTAATGGTAAAACAACAGAGAAAGCACTACGATACTCAAGAACAGATTTCCAAATACTATCAATTAAAGGAGTCTTAAGAGTATCAATGACATCTTTTTTAGTACAATATTTATCATTACTAAACTTAATAGCCAGCTCATTATTATTCATAACATATCCTCCACATTTCTTTAATTATAAAAGTAATAATGATTTATTACAATTTATTTAACTATTTTTTTACTAAAAAACCACTAGTAAAAACTAATTATCATCATCGATAGACAAGATTGACATAAAAGCTTCTTGAGGGACTTCTACGCTACCAATAGCTTTCATACGTTTTTTACCTTCTTTTTGCTTTTCTAAGAGCTTTCTTTTTCTTGTTATATCACCACCATAGCATTTTGCTAAAACATCTTTTCTAACAGCTTTAACATTTGCTCTTGCAATAACTTTTCCACCAATTGCTGCTTGAATAGGAACTTCAAATTGTTGCCTTGGTATCACATCTTTTAATTTACTAACAAGTCTTAATGCACGATTATATGCACTAGGTCTAAAAACTATTGATGATAATGCATCAACTGGTTCGCCATTAAGTAATATATCCATTTTAGTAAGATTAGTAGCTCGATAATCTAAAAGTTCATAATCTAAAGAGGCATATCCCTTTGAAACACTTTTAAGTTTATCAAAAAAGTTAAAAATTATTTCGCATAGAGGCATATCATATTCGAGAATATTTCTAGTTTCATCAAAATATTTGAGATCTTTATAAATTCCTCTTCGATCTTGACAAAGCTGCATTAAAGGACCAACGAATTCTTTTGGTGTCATAATTTGAGCTGCAACAAAAGGTTCTTCAATAGAAACAATTTTGCTTTGTTCTGGCAAATCACTTGGATTTGTTAAAGAAATCTGCTCACCAGATGTTAAATTAACCTTATAAATAACTGATGGAGCCGTTAATATCAAATCAAGATTATATTCTCTTTCTAAACGTTCTTGTATAACATCCATATGTAATAAACCTAAAAAACCACATCTAAAACCAAAGCCCAAAGCTTGAGATGTCTCTGGTTCATAAACAAGAGCAGCATCATTTAAACATAATTTTTCTAAAGCAACTTTTAAATCTTCATATTTTTGGGAATCAGTCGGATAAATTCCACAATAAACCATTGGTGTTATTTTACGATAACCAGGCAACTTTTCCTTAGCTGGATTGTCAGTTAAAGTAATTGTATCACCGACCATAACATCCTTTATGTCTTTAATTTGCGCACAAAGATAACCAACTTCGCCACAATATAAAACATCGCTTTTAATTTCTTTTGGGGTTCTTATTCCTAGTTCTGTTACTTCATAATCTTGATTATTTGTCATTAAATGGATTTTATCACCAACGTGAACACATCCATCTTTGATACGAATCAGAACTACAACACCTCTATAAGTATCATAATAACTATCGAATATAAGAGCTTTTAATGGATTTTCATTTTTTCCAGATGGAGGAGGAACTTCTTTTACTATTTTTTCCAACACTTCTTTTACACCAAAACCCGTTTTAGCACTTACCAAACAGCTTTCATTTCCATCCAATCCGAGTTTATTAGTAATTTCTTCTCTACATAAATCGATTGATGCACTTGCAAGATCGATTTTATTAATAACTGGAATTATCCATAAATCATTATCAACAGCTAAATACATATTTGCTAAAGTTTGAGCTTGAACTCCTTGAGTGGCATCAATTAAAAGTAATGCACCTTCACAAGCTGCTAAACTCCTACTCACTTCATAAGTAAAATCGACATGCCCTGGAGTATCTATTAAATTAAAAACATAAGTATTACCATCATCCGATTTATATTCTACTGTGACGGCATTTAATTTAATAGTAATTCCTCTTTCTCTTTCTAAATCCATTGAGTCGAGGATTTGATTAACCATTTCTCTTTTAGTAATTGTATTTGTTAATTCAAGTATTCTATCGCAAAAAGTTGACTTACCATGGTCAATATGAGCAATAACTGAAAAATTTCTAATTTTATTTTGTTCGTATTTCATCGCAAAAAATTATATCATATCAACTATTTTTTATAAAAAGAAATTAATTCTTTTTTTAATGAATCTGAAGAATTAATAAACTTATTATTATTCCAAACATTTTTAAACAAGAAATTATAAGTTTTGTAACCATATCTATCATCAATTAAAAGCGCAACACCCCTATCATTATCACTTCTAATTATTCGACCAACGGCTTGCATTATCTTGTTAATGCCAGGATTTATATATGCATAAGTAAAACCATCAATTCCAATTTTATCATAATAATCCTTAATTAAATTGTTTTCAAAACTTACAGAAGGTAAACCAACACCAATAATAACTACACCTATTAATCTATCCTCTACAAGGTCAACTCCTTCACTGAAGGATCCACCTAAAACACAAATTCCAACAGTAGTTCGCTTTGGATTATGTTCAAAATTGTTCAGAAAATTCGTCTTTTCGTCATTACTCATATTTGAATTTTGATATATGACATTTATATTTCCATCAATATTTAAATTATATTGAAGCAAACGTAAATACTCAAAAGAAGGAACATAAACAATATAGTTTCCAACCTTACTATGAACGAAATCTTTTATATTATCGACAACATCATTTATAGTTTGTTTTCTTGAATTATATTTTACTGAAATATCATTATTAACAGTTACTAGAAGATTATTTTTATTGAATGGAGATGAAAAAGACTTCGATTCATATAAATCATCACCTAAAATGGATTTTTTATAATAATCAATTGGAGTCAGTGTTCCACTAAAAAATATCGTACCATCGCAACTATCGACTCTGTTTTTAATAAAACATGAAGCGTCAATACATTTTATTACTAAATTAAAATTTTTATCGTTTTCTCGATTATAATAAATAACAAAATTATCACCAATATAATCAAAAATCGTTAAAAACTTAAATACATCAAGTGAAAAATCTTTACTAAACTTGACTTTAAATTTTGGGTGCTTTTTTTGGTAATCTGCTATTGTTTTCCTATAATTCATCAAATGAATAATAAATTTTTCATCAATAGTCTGTAAAATTATATTATTATAGGTTGTTTCAAATTTCTTAAATAATCCGAAATCTTCAATTAAATCATTTATTACATTTCGAACTGATTTATTTTTGATCTTTGAAAAATCTTTCAATGATTTTTCAAAAGAATAATAACTTAATGATGCACTATACATTTCTCTACTTCGATGAATTAGATTATGCGCCTCATCTACCATTAAAAATTTAGAATACTTATAATCAACAGCATCAAAAAACCTTTTTAAATAGCTTATTGGATGAAAAATATAGTTATAATCAGCAATTATTAAATCGCAATATGAAGAAATATCTAATGATAATTCGAAAGGACACATCTTATTTTCTTTAGCAAAACTATAAATATATTCGGATGTAAAATTATTATGTTTATTCAATAACATTACGATAACATCGAATAATTTCGAATAATATTCTTTTGCAAATGGACAAACATCAGGGTTGCAATCAGGCTCACAATCATGATTTTTTAACAAGCACATTTTTTCTTTAGCTAAAATTTCAACGCTTTTTAAAATTAACCCCTTATTATTTAAGTCTTCTAAAGCAGTATTAACACTTTTAAAACCACTATTCTTAGCACAAAGAAAAAATAACTTATCAACATTTTTCTCTATAGATCCTTTCAAAGCTCCATATAACACACTAATGGTTTTACCAAGACCAGTACTTGCTTCAATAAATTTAGAATCTTTATAAATAATGGACTCTTTACTTAATTTAATAATGCTCTCTTGACCAGTTCTTAATGGAAAAGGAAAATCAAGGGTTTTAATCGAATTAATTTTGTCTTTATTGTGTTTTAAAATAATGCTATAAAAACTAATATACCTTTCAATATAAGACAAAACCCTTGCCTCAAGATCTTTAAAATCATATGAATAAATTTTATTTAAATGCTTTTTATTGTTTTGCGACAAATATGTTAGTCTTACATCTATTTCTTTTAAATCATGCTTTTTAGCATACATATAAGCATAACATTCAGCTTGTCCTAAATGCCATTCTTCATTATCATCAGAAAAATCAACTAAATTTGAATTTGTTGATTTAATTTCATCAATCATTATAGGGTTAGTTAATATAATCCCATCAGCTCTACCACGCAATTCAACAATAAAATCATTTAAATTAATACTAGCCTTTAAATCAACTTCTTGAAGATACAATTCATTTTGCTTATTTTGAAAATTTTTATGAACTTTTGTTCCTTCTTGCATAGTTTCGGAATTAAAAATTCTATTATCAATATCGCCTTTTCTTAATAAAAAATCAACAAGCTGATGAACGCTTATATTTAAAACAATTCCTGACATTATTTAATATATCCACCAACAGTAAATAAATCTCTATTACCATTATAAAAATCAGAAATTTTCATCATTTTTTTTCCTGGTTTTTGAATAGAGAGTATTTGAATTATATTATCACTTGTACCAATATAGAGACCGGTCTTATCATATCTATATACTTTACCAATATCATACTTAATATTTACTATTTTACTACTATCAACTTTATAATTTAATCCATTATAAATAAAATAACATCCAGGGTTACTTGTTAAAGCTCTAATTTGGTTATGAATTTTTATCGCACTATTTTCAAAAGAAATGCATTGGTTTTCAGGTTTAATCTTTGAAGTAAATGTTACTAAATTTTCATCTTGAACTTCACCCTTATTCTCACCACTTATATATGAAGGCAATCCTTCAACCAATGTCTCAAAAGCGCAATCAGCAAGTTTAGTTATTAGTGAATCATAATTATCATCATCATTAATTGGAATCTCTTTTTTATAATACATTCTTCCAGCATCCATTTTGTCCACCATTTGCATTAATGTAATGCCAGTTACCTTATCACCATTCAATAAAGAATACTGTATAGGTGCAGCACCTCTATATTTTGGAAGTAAAGAACCATGCAAATTAACGCAGCCAAACCTAGGAATTTCAAGCATTTCATGTGGTATAATTTGTCCATAAGCAAGACAAACAATTAAATCAGGTTTTAAATCTTTTATAAACTTATAATCCATACGAATCTTCAAAGGTTGATAAACAGGTATGTTGTACTTTGTAGCAACAACTTTAGTTGGAACTGGTTCCAATATCTTTTTCCGACCAACTGGTTTATCTATCTGTGCTACAACACCAATGACGTTATAGCCATTTTCAATTATTTTTTCTAAAACTATCGCACTAATTTTAGGCGTTCCCAACCATAAAATTCTAATTTTTTTAATTTCAATTAAGTTTTCCATATGGATATTATACATTAATAAAGCTTAAATTATAGTTTTTAGATAAATAAAAACATTTTTTAAGCAATGTTATTTGATTTTTATGTATCTTTTTACTATAATTTTAGGCGTATTGAAAGGAAATCATTATGGCGAATATTAAATCACAAAAAAAGAGAATACTTACAAACGAAAAAGCTCGTGTTAGAAATGTTCACTGCAAATCAAAATTAAGAACCGCAATAAAAGTTGTCAAAGCAGATGTTGAAAAGAAAGACAAAGAAGCAGCTCAAAAAGATCTTAAATTAGCAGTTTCATTAATCGATCGTTCCGTTGCAAAAGGAATTCAACATAAAAAGACAGCAGCAAGACAAAAAGCTGAAATCCAACATTTAGTTAATTCTTTATAAATAATACCTCGCTATGCGAGGTTTTTATTTTTCTAAAAATTCGCTATAAATAATTCAAAACCAAAATATTTATCAATTTGACTATGTTTTATATCTCTATCTAACTCAAATAATTTATCAATCGCTCTAGACAATGTTTCTCGTTTTATATTTTTAAAGCTCATAATATTCATCCTAACAAAATAAGGATTAGCTCCTATTTCAGAAGCAATCGCTCCAAATGAAAGATTTTTATCATAAAGATACAAAATCTTATCTAATAATATTAGTTGATTAGCAAAAATAGCGATTAAAACAACAGGATCAGCATTTTTTGCGGTTTGTAAATCTCTAAAGATTTCAATTGCCCTAATTTTGTTGTTGCGCAATAAAGCGTTTTGTAATTCAAAAATGTCGTTATTTAAAGGTTTAGTAAAAATATTTTTAACATCCTCTAAATATATATGATCTTGTTTATAAAGTAGTAATTTTTTACTTTCATTAATAAAAGTATTGAAATCTCCATTACTCCTTTTGCAAATTTCTTCAATTGCACTATCTTCAATTAAAACATTCTTTTTCTTAAAAAATAACGAAACTTGTTTAGGCCACTCACTTTCGGTTAAATCTTTACAAAAAATGATATTTTTTTCATTAATAGACTTATATATTCTGCTCTTACTATCTAATTTTTTCTCATAAACAACATTAAAAATTAATATAGTATTTTTATTTTCGTTTTTTAAATAATCAATTAACTTATTGGAATATGAAAATTTACCCTCAACTCTTTCGCCTGTCAAAAAATTACAATTTTCAACAACAATTACCTTTAAGTTATTATATAAAGAATACTGCTCACATTCGTCTAAAAGTTCATCTTCAGTAATTTTAGTAGAATCAAAATAAATGCTCTCTACATCACCACTATTTTTGGTTTTATCCTCGATAAGTTTCTTTGTTTGTTTTTTAACTAATAATTGTTGTGAACCATAAACTATAAATGCCATGTATTTATTCTACACTTTTAGCACCAAAATTTATACTTAATTGTTCCTTCGATGTCGGTTCGTTTTATCTTTACATTATACTTATTCAAAATATCGATTACCTCTTTATGGGGATGGTTATAAAAATTTTTATAACCACAACTTATGATAGCTTCTTTAGGTTTAATGGTTTTAACGAATTCTTCGCATGTTGAGGTATTACTTCCATGGTGACCCACTTTTAAATAATCGCACTTTATATTTTTATTATCTTTTATAATTTTTTTCTCAATTTCTTTAGGAGCATCGCCCATTAGTAAAAAACTATTATTTTTTATTTTAAAATTCAAAACTAATGAATTATAGTTTTCATCATAATTAAAATTTCTGTATATATTTAAATTTTCAAATTCAAGTCCACCAATATTTATTGTAGTAAAGTTATTCTCACTTATAATTCTTTTTATTTTAAAAAATTTATTTAAATTACCTAAAGCACCATAATGATCATAATCTTTATGAGTAATAAATACTGCATCTATCAAATAAATTCTATTTTGTTTTAAATATGGAATTATATTATTTATAGCAAGATCGGTGTATTTTAATCCGCCAGTATCTACTAAGATAGTTTTGTTACGATAGCGTATTAAAGTTGAATCTCCTTGACCAATATTTAAAAAATCAACTTCAGCAGTCATTGTGTTATTTATAGGCAATATATAAAAACAACAAAAAATACATACAAATTTAATAATATTTTTAAATATACTGGTATTATTTATTTCCAAGAAATACAAAATCATTATCAAAATAAAAAAATAACAAAGAATTATCAACTGATTTAATTTTGGAACATTAATATCAAAATATCTAAAATTTATACTCTTAATAAATTTTATTAAAAAGCAATTAAAATTTGCATGAACTGATATATTTCCAAAACTTAATAATAAAAATAGATAAAAAATAAAAATAAATTTAAATAAAAAAGATAATAAATAACCACTAATACTATTGAATATATTAATAGTATTTGTATTATTAATTGAAAAAGGCAAGGTTATAAAAAATAACAAGATATAAAAAGCAATTCTTTTTTTAATCTTTTTACATCTATTAAACAACAAATTACTATAGCTAACTATTATTGAAATCAAAAAAGACAGATAAAAAGCTGTACTAAAAACAATAAATGGATCAATTATTATAAATAAAATACCTAAAATAGATATTCTTTCATTTTTTGAAAAATAATTATTAAAATTATATTTATTTATCATTCTGAAAACATAGAATGCAACTACCCTTATTGTTGTAAATCTTGTTATATTAATTATTAGAAAAGGCGTAAATAAAATTAATGATAAAATTTCAGAGACTTTTTTTGTAAATTTTAATTCAAAAAGCTTAACAAATGTATATAAAAAGAAATTTAAATAAACTCCAGAAACACTAAAAAGTGAAAATAAATTTAAAATTTTTACCTGATTAGCAAAATCATTATTATAATCAAATTCGCTAAATAATATCCCTCCAACCAAAGCTTTTTGTTCTAAAGTATCAAATTTAGATAAAATTGATTCTTTAAAACTATAAAATTGAATAGGAAAACCAACGATAACATCGACATTTTCTAAATTTAAGGACTTGAAGATGCCTTTATTTATAAGATATTTATTAAAATCGAAACCACTTTCTAAAGTTGAAAAATGAAAGTTTTCTTGCTTTCCAGTCAAAATAATTAGATCTAACTCATCTATCGTTGAGCCTTTATAACTTACATAAAATTTCTTTAGTCCGTTAAAAAATACAAAATAATTATCTTTTTTATCTAAAACTATTCCAAAATATTTGTTAGTTTCAAATAGTGAAATCTTAGAAATGAAATATTTTGTAAAACAAAATGTAATTAGAATAATTACAATAATTATTGTTTTTTTATCTAATTTATACCTATTAAATAAATTGATAAGCGCAAATAAAATAAAAATTATTCCATATAAAAAAGTATCATAATTAGTTAATAAAATACACGAAACACAAATAAGAAAATATATAAATAACTTACTCATGTAATATGACGTAATCTTTTATTTGCTCAAATTTGCTATTTCCAACACCTTTTACATTTTTTAAAGATTCTATGGTATAAAATAATCCATTAACATCACGATATTCAACTATAGCATCACTTAATACATTTCCAATGCCACTAATAGTTTGTAAAGTCTCGCTATCATCAATATTTATATTAACTTTTTTGATTTCATCATCGCCACATACATCAGTAATATCAAACTTCGTTGGAATATAGTATGATTGTTCAACCTCTATTTTTGCTTCTAAATAATAACAACGATCATCAGCATTACTAGTTACACCACCTGCAGCATTAATTAAATCAGACATCGTAGCACCGTCTTTGTTTAATAAATATTTGCCAGGATTCACTACATTTCCTTTGATAGTAAACGCTCCTTTATCCTCGTCATCATTATAATCTATTGAATTTGGATCATCTGTTTCTTGTGTAGGAAATAAAGAATTACTTAAGTTTGGATCAACAAACTGCATCACTATTATCCCAATAATCGTAACTATAACAACGCCTAAAATAATTTTTAACATAAAAAAACCTCCTTATACTATATATAAGGAGGGAATTTTGAAAATTTACCAAAATTTTATATTTTTTTAGTTAACTTCTAATATTTCGATTTCGTATGGTTCTTCAGCTTTAACTTTTACTTTGTCTCCAGCTTTTTTTCCAATCAAAGCGGCACCAAGTGCACATTCATTTGAAATCTTCATATGTTTTGGATCTGTTACTGGATCAGATTCAATTGACGAAACAATTTTAACTTCTTCAATTACACCAGTAGATAAGTCTTTAAAAGTAATTACACTTGATATATTTATTGTTTTAGATTTTGACTTTTTCTCTTCAACAACTTTTGCATTAGCAAGAATCTCTTCAATCTCTTTAATACGTCCTTCAATTTGAGCTTGTTTATTACGAGCAGCATCATAATCAGCATTTTCTGATAAATCGCCCATTGCACGAGCGTTATTTAATGCTTCAAGAACTTCTGGACGTTGAACATCAATTAAATCTCTATATTCTTTCTTAAGGTTTTCTAAACCTTCTTTAGTTAATTTAAATTCTTTACTCATAACATCTCCTTAATTTCGATTAAATATTATACCTTAAAAATACTATATAATCCACATAAACTCTATTTTATTTTTTGAATTTGAGGATCTTCATTATATGCATCAAAAACTTCTTGTGCTTCTGCAAATTCATCAGGATCTGTAACTTCTAAAACTTCGTTATTTGCACCATATTTTAAAACATAGATGCTATCTTCATCACTTGAATCATAGGCAAAAACATAATCAGTATTGCGTTCAGGATTATGATATGTGAATAATACTTTCAATAAGTATTCAATGCCATCATCATCTTTTATAACAACTTCATTATCATTTAAATGATTCATATCTTCTTTTCATCTCCTTTATAATTTTTCAAAAAATCTTCTAGAATAACAACCGCACTATACATATCGATTACCTGCATAATTTTTTTCTCATTATATCCGCATTCTTTCAGTCTTTCACGAGCTTCAATAGTCGAATAAGATTCATCGAATCGATAAAATTTTATATCTTGGCAGTCGAGATTAGTATCACTAATAAACTTATCAACTGACAAACATCTTACCCCTTTTTCTCGATCAATTTGTAAAGGATAACCGATAACAACATTAAAAATATTATTCTCTAAACAAATTTTAATTAAATGTTCTCTTGCAGATTTATAGTTACCATTATCAAATCTAAACTCCTCAAAAGGATGAGCGATACCTAAAATATCACTCCTTGCGATTCCCATTGTTTTAGTACCTAAATCAACACAAAAATATTTAACCATAATTTATTTTAAAACATTTGTTTTTGCAGTAACAAGATTTTCAAGAGAAAGAACATTACCTTTAGATAAATCTGGTCTTCCTCCACCTGCACCACCCAATACATCGGTAACAATTTTTAATATATCTTTTGATTTTTTACCATTTTGGACAAGATCTTTACCAATACCACAAATTATTGGATGTCTTCCCCCATCATCGCCTATTAATATGATTGTATAATCAGTTGCTTTAACTTTTAAAAAATCGTAAATTTTAAGCAATGCATCCATGTTGTAATCTTTTAAATATTCAAATAAAACATGAGAATTATTAAAAGATGTTTCGAGTTCTTTTACTTTTGTTTTAGTTAAGTCTTCAAATAAAACTTTATATTTTTCTTGTAAAGCCTCATACTGATGCTCAATAGTTTTAACCCTATCTAAAACTTCTTTATAACTCTTAGCTTCAACATTTTCTTTAACCTCATTAAAAAGTTCTTCACGTTGTTTTAATAATTCATAAGCTTCAAATGATGTTTTAGCTTGGATTCTTCTAACACCATTTGCGATGCTGCCTTCTGATTCAATAACAAATAAACCAATATCAGCAGTGTTTTTAACGTGACTACCTCCACAAAATTCTTTTGAAACATCCCCGAATTCAACAACCCTTACTTCTTTACCATATTTTTCATCAAAAAGTGATAAAGCTCCGGTCTTTTTAGCTTCTTCAATAGGCAAAACTTTAGTAACATTAGGAATTCCCTTACGTATGTATTCATTAACAGTTTTTTCAACTTTTTTGAGGTCACTATCACTAATTTTTTCAAAATGAGTGAAATCAAATCTTAAATAATCTTCATTTACAAGACTGCCTTTTTGTTTCACATCATCACCTAAAACACTCATTAATGCACTTTGCAATAAGTGTGTTGCACTATGATTCTTTGCAATATCGAAATGTTTTTGTTCATTTACATGTAAAGAGAAAACATCACCCACTTTAATGCTTCCATAGAGAACTTTCACATTATGAAGATGTTGTTTATTAGGAGCACTATGAACATCAACAACTTCCGCTCTAGTATTGCTATTTTCAATATAACCTGTATCAGCAACTTGACCACCCATTTCTGCATAGAAATTAGTAACATCAAAAACAACATTACCTTCATCGCTAATTTCATCAACTTTTACACCATTTTTAAATAATCCAATTACTTTTGAAGTTATTGTTTTTGAATCATAAGTATATGTTGATGATTCTTTAAAATCTAATAAATCCTTTGATTGGATATTAAATGATTCAATATTTTTACGATTATTTCGTGCTAATTCCTTTTGATGCTCTAAACATTCATTAAATTTATCTATATCAACTGAAACTCCATTATCTGAACAAATTTCTTTTGTGAGTTCAATTGGGAATCCATAAGTATCATAAAGTTTAAAAGCATTTTCTCCACTTAATACTTTAGTATTCTTAATTAAATCACTTAAAATCTCTTCCCCACTATTAAGTGTTTTAATAAACTTTTCTTCTTCATTTTTTATCATTTTCTTAACCATATCTTTTTTATCTTCTAAATATGGGTAAAAACATTTCATATTATCACAAACTACATCGACTAATTTGTATAAAAATGGCTCATATAATCCTAATTTTTGACCATATCTCATCGCTCTACGTAATACACGTCTTAAAACATAACCACGTCCTTCATTAGAGAACATTGCTCCATCAGCAAGTGCAAAAGTACAACTTCTAATATGATCAGCAATAACTCTATAAGGCATCAAATATTCACCTTCGTAAGGTTTATTACATAACTTTTGTGTAGCTTCAATATAAGGATAAAATAAATCCGTTTCAAAATTTGTTTCAGTTTCTTGCATTACACAAGTAATTCTTTCAAGACCAGCGCCTGTATCAATATTTTTATGAGGCAATTCCTTATAATCTTCTCTTTTTACACCATTAACAGCATTAAATTGTGAGAAAACAATGCCCCAAATTTCAATATATCTATCGTTTTCAAGGTCTTTTGCTAATAAATCTATACCTATATGATTTGGATCATACTTTTCGCCACGATCAAAAAATACTTCAGTATTAGGACCACATGGACCTTCGCCTATTTGCCAATAATTACCTTCCAATGGTATTAAATGACTCTCCTCACATCCATGTTCCATCCAATATTTTTTGGTTTCATGATCACTTGGATGATATGTAAAATATAATTTATCTTTAGGTAAAGCAAAATATTTATCACTTGTTAAAATTTCCCAAGCAAATGCAATTGCCTCTTTTCTAAAATAATCACCAATAGAGAAATTACCAAGCATTTCGAAAAAAGTATGATGTCTAGCGGTTCTTCCAACATTATCAATATCGTTAGTTCTAATACATTTTTGAACATTTGTAATTCTTTTGCATTCTGGAACCTCACTACCATCAAAATATTTCTTTAAAGCAGCAACACCAGCATTTATCCACAATAATGTAGGATCATTATGAGGTATCAAACTTGCACCAGGCTCAACAGCATGTCCTTTTGATTTAAAAAAATCTAACCACATTTGTCTAATTTCTTGTGATGTCATTTTTCTCATATCTAATTCTCCTTAAAAATAAAAAAAGTTCCTAATCATAGGAACGATTAATTCGCGGTACCATCCTAATTCTTTTTCAAGCACTTAATTAATTACTTTAACGCAGTAAACGGGCTCTTAACCTCTTAAAGGAAATGGCTTGTTTATTACTCTTAAGTTCTTGCACCAAACGAACTCTCTCTAGAAAGATTCCTAAACTTATTTTCCGAAAATATTATATTAAAAAATAACATTTTTGTAAACAATTATCGTATTTACCGAAATTTACTAGTAGATACTTTTAATATACTAGTTTTCTACTATTTTTAGGATAATACCGAATTAAAATGAAAAATACCGAATTATTATTCGGTAAAAAAAGTACTTTTTATAAAAAAAGTACTTATTTTTATCCCTAAATTAGTCTTAAATTATCACTACTATCACTATCAATTCTTGAGCTTATTTTTATAATAAATCTTATCAATAATTCCACCACCAAGACACTCATCACCTTGATAAAAAACACATGCTTGTCCTGGTGTAACAGCCTTATATGGTTTATCAAATATAAGCCTTACACTACCATCACTATTATTGTATAAAGTAACTCCTTGATCTGGTTGTCTATATCTAAACTTACAATATATATGAGTGCCGTCCGTAACCTTTCCATTAAAAAGATTAATCATATTTATGTCTGCACTATCACTTAAAAGATGTTCATCTTCATCGCCACTAGCAACATATAAAATATTGTTTTTGACATCTTTTGAACATACGAACCATCCTTTAGCAACTTCACCACTAATACCACCAATGCCAAGGCCTTTTCTTTGTCCGATTGTATAGTATAAAACACCATCATGTTGACCAATGACACGGTTTGTCTCTATATCAACAATATTCCCTTTTTTCGCAGGTATATAATTTTCTAAAAACTCTTTAAAGTTTCTTTCACCAATAAAACAGACGCCAGTAGAATCTTTTTTATTCATAACGCTCTCTAAATCAAGTTTTTTAGCTATTTCTCTTACCTCTTTTTTTGTAATATCACCAAGTGGAAATAAACATGATGCTAACTGATCATGAGATATTTGAGATAAAAAGTAAGTTTGATCTTTACTTAAATCTTTAGCTTTATATAGGTAAACTTTACCATCTTTATCAATCCTTTTTGCATAATGTCCCATAGCAATCATGTCACAGCCATTTTTCTTGGCAAAATCTAAAAATGGACCAAATTTGATATATTTATTGCAAAAAATATCAGGATTTGGTGTTCTGCCACGCTTATATTCATCTAAAAAATAAGTAAAAACATTATCCCAATATTCTTTAATAAAGTCTATTCTAAGCATTGGTAAATCTAATTTTTTTGCTACCGCTTCTGCATCTAAATAATCTTGTTCTTGAGGACAAATGTTATTGTTTAATGTTGGGTTACCTAAGACATCATTATTAGCCATCGAATCCCAATTTCTCATAAAACAACAGACAACATCATATCCAGCTTTTTTAAGTAGATATGCACACACGGCACTATCTACACCACCACTTAAACCCAACATTACTTTCATTTAAAAAGTTCCTTACTATCTAAAATTGTTGTAAAAGGTCCATCGTTAATTAATCCAACCTTCATATCAGCTCCAAAAATACCAGTTTTAACATCAATTCCTAGTTGTTTAAGAACATCATTAAAATAATCGTATAATTTAGTCGCTTCCGCAGGGTTTAAACAATTCAAAATAAACGATGGTCTATTGCCCTTATGACAATCAGCATATAAAGTAAATTGAGATATACTCAAAATTGAACCATTAATATCTTTTATTGATAAATTAGTTTTGTTGTTTTCATCTGGAAAAACTCTTAAATTAACTAATTTATTTGCCATTTTTTCACAAATTTCTTTAGTATCACCATTTGTAAACGATACTAAAATCATATATCCTTGTCCTATACTAGAATATATTTTTCCATCAATTTTTACATATGCTTCTAATACATTTTGCGCTACTATTTTCATGCCTAATATTATATAAAAATTAGATTAATTTGTGTATAATAATTGCATGATACAACCTCTTGCATTTAGAATTAGACCAAAGAAAATTGAAGATATCATCGGACAAAAAGACATTTTAGGTCCAAATGGTATTTTATATAACTCAATAAAAGAAAAATTACCAATTTCTTTTATACTTTATGGTGCTCCAGGATGCGGAAAAACAACAATTGCAGAATGTTATGCAAACTCTCTTGGTGCGCATCCTATAAAAATTAATGCAGTTTCAACTAATAAAACTGAATTAGAAAGCTGTATAAAAGAAGCAAAACAATACAATCCAACAATTTTAATCATTGATGAAGTTCATCGATTAAATAAAGATAAACAAGACATCTTATTGCCTTACATTGAAGATGGAACTATTTATTTAATTGGCGCAACAACAAGCAATCCATATATCGCAATAAATAAAGCAATTAGAAGTAGATGTCATCTACTTGAAGTAAAAAGATTATCTACCGAAGACATATTGGTAGGTTTAAAAAAGGCAATTTTAAATCCACTTGGCTTTAATAATAACTTAAAAATTGATGATGAATCACTAAAATATATTGCTAATATCAGCAATGGAGATTTTCGATTTTCTCTTAATTTTTTGGAAATATTAGATCTTTCGTTTAAAAATCAAAATATCGATTTAGAAATGACTAAATCAATTAATAAAGTTCCTAATTTAGCGATGGATCGTGATGAAGACGATCATTATAACGCTGTAAGCGCCCTACAAAAATCAATTAGAGGAAGTGATGTTAACGCATCTATCTACTATCTCGCTAAATTATGCCTTGTAAACGATTTAGAATCGCTTTGTAGAAGACTTTTAGTTACTGCCTATGAAGATGTAGGTATTGCTAATCCTGGCGCTTGTATGCGCTGTAAAATCGCAATAGATTCAGCTTTACAAGTCGGACTACCAGAAGCAATTATTCCATTAAGTGTAACTGTTGTTGAACTAGCTTTATCACCAAAAAGCAGAGTGGCTATAAACGCAATAGAAAAAGCCATGGATATAGCAAGTAAAAGACCGATGGAAGTCCAAGATTATTTAAAATTCACTCCAGTTAATGTGCAAGAAGAAGATAAATATCCATATGATCGACCAGATTTGTGGAATAAAATTCAATATTTACCAAATTTACTTAAAAATGCGCAATTTTATTTTCCAGAAAACAAATCTCAATTTGAAAAAGCGCTTAATGATAATTATGAAAAATTATCTAAAATTAAGCGCTCAAATAATTTAAGAGAATTGAAAAAGTCCAAATAATTATTCAATCAAACATTTAGTTAATTCATCACTAACTACTACTTTTTGATCGACTATTTCAAAAGCATTTAATACATTTTCGTAAACTTCATTATATTCATCATGATCCGTATATAATCTACATAAAACTTCATTTTCTTCTACAAAATCACCGATTTTTTTATTAAGAACAATTCCGGCAGACATATCAATTACATCGTCCATTTTTTCACGTCCACCACCTAAATGCATACTTCCAATACCAATTGCCAAAGCATTTATTCTTTTAACAAATCCAGATTTTTTTGAAATTACCTCAACAATATTTTTTGCCATTTTAAATTTTGAAGGATTTTCAATATATGAGACATCTCCACCTTGAGCTTTTACAAATTCTTTAAATTTTTCAAAAGCTTTTCCATTTTTTATGTTTTCAAGAAGTGCTTTTCTAGCATCTTCACTATTATTATAAATCTTAGCCATTTGTAACAATAAAACACCACTTGATAAACAAATTTCAGTTAAATCCTTTGGTCCATTACCATGTAATGTCTCAATAACTTCCTTAATTTCTAAATTATTACCAACAGCACAACCAAGAGGTTGTTCCATATCAGTAACTTCAGCACGAACATCTTTCTTAAGAGATTTTCCAATATCAACCATTGTTTGAGCTAATTTCTTAGCATCCTCAACAGTCTTCATAAATGCACCACTTCCATATTTAACATCTAATAAGATGCAATCGGCTCCAGATGCTAGTTTTTTTGACATAATTGAAGAAGCAATTAATGGAATAGATCCAACAGTTCCAGTAACATCACGTAAAGCATATATTTTTTTATCGGCAGGATCTAAATGTTCATTTTGTCCAATAATTGCCATTCCAATATCTTTAATTTGTTTTTTAAATTGTTGTTCAGTTTCATATATATTCATTCCTGGAATAGATTCCATTTTATCAAGTGTGCCACCAGTATGCCCGAGACCACGACCACTCATTTTAGCAAGTTTAGCACCACAAGAAGCAATCATAGGTCCTAAAATTAACGATACCTTATCACCCACTCCTCCAGTAGAATGTTTATCAACCTTAAGTCCTGGAATATCAGATAAATCCCATACATCACCAGAAACACGCATTTCTTCAGTTAAATCAGCGATTTCTTGTTTATTCATCCCGTTTAAATATATAGCCATCAATAATGCGCTTGCTTGATAGTCTTTTATTTCATTTGCAACATAACCCTTGATAAAAAATCTAATTTCTTCCCTTGAAAGAATTTTTTTGTCTCGTTTATGTTCGATAATTTCTTCTATTGTCATATAATAACCTCTTTAAAAAATATTATATCGAAAAATAGTTGAGTTTTAAATAGAAGAAACTTAATATATTTTTATGGATTTTAAAGAAAACTTACTTACTTATTTAGATAAAAATTTCGTTGATGAATTGCTACTTTCTTTAAATAAAGAAAGAACAAATTGTTTAATTTTAAATACGAACAAAATGTCTGACGAAAAATTCATAAAGTTATTTCCTAAAGTTAAAAAACACGAAATTATAAAACATGCATATTTTTACGATAAAGAAGATTATGATTTTGGAAAAAGCTTATATTTTGATAATGGACTATTTTACATAATGGATTCTGCATCAATGATGGTCCCTTATTTAATCCCTTTAAATGATGGGGACTATGTTTTAGACATGTGCGCAGCTCCTGGAGGCAAATCAATTTTTTTATCTTTGAAAAACAATTCAATAAACTTGATTTCAAACGATATAAATTACCAAAGATCATGCATACTTTCTTCCAACATAGAAAAGATGGGTTTTTCGAACGTAATTGTTTCATCTACTACTATTTCTTTACTAGAAAGATACTATAAAAATACTTTTGAAAAAATCGTACTTGATGCTCCATGTTCTGGGAGCGCCATGTTTCGAAAAAGCGAAGAAATGAAAGAAGATTGGACATACGAAAAAGTATTAAAATGTCAGAAAATTCAAAAAGAACTTATTGAGCAAGCGAGCGTAATGTTAAAACCAGGAGGAATTCTTTCTTATTCAACTTGTTCATTTAGTTATGAAGAAAATGAAGATGTAGTCATAGATTTTTTAAATAAACACAAAGACTTTAAACCATTATATATAAAAGAAAATGAATATTTTGTAAGAGGTAAAAATTTACCTCAATCTATACATTTATTTCCAAATAGATATGAAGGAGAAGGGCAATTTATTTGTTTATTAAAAAAAGATGGTGTTGATAGAAAAAACAAAATAGATAATACAAAAGAATTCAAACACAAAGAAAAAATAGATAATAATATCTATCTTTATAACAATGATCTTAATTTAAAACCACTTAAAATTCTTAGAAAAGGCCTTTTAAAAGCTATTATAAAGGGAAATATTGAAATTCCTTCATTTCATTATGCACATTATTTAAGTACAACAAACTCCATTGCATTAAACGATGAAGAGGTAAAAAAATATATACATGGTGATGAAATAACTAAAAAATTAGATTTAAAAAATGATTATTACGTTGTTTCATATAATGGGATAAATTTAGGATATGTGCACAAAGTAAATGATAAATTAAAAAATCTATACCCAAAAGGATTAAGGCATTAGTCATTAAAATGTTTTTTATTTAATTTTTTCATTAAAACTCTATCTTCAACACGCAATTCGTTAACAGACTTTGTAACCATGTCATGAGCTAAAAGTGCAATTTCAGATGTTGTTTTATCTTTATAATCTTCTTTTTTAAATATTTTTAATAATCTTATTTCAATAGGATTATATTTATTTTTGCATTTATAATTAAGAACTCTTTGGCTTCCGTAAATCGAAAAAACAGCGATATCAAGGTTACTTTTCACGGCTGGTCTAAAGGAACCATGTTTAAATTCTAAAGGATCAGTTAATGGTTTTCTATTTCTTGTTCCTTCAGGAAATATAACAATATCTAGGTTTTTATAATTTTTAAGCATATCTTGAACATGCAAAATTTGTTTCACTTCTTGTCTTAAATCGCCACGACTAAGAAAAATCCCACTTATACTTTTAATAACTTTCCCAACAAAAGGAAATTTTTTAGTTTCTTCTTTTGCAACAAAAGTTAATGGTCTTTTTGCTAAACCCATCATAATAACAGGATCGATATCAGATAAATGATTGCAAATGATTAAAGTATTTTCATTTGGATTTTTGTTCTTATAAAATTCATCAATACCTTTTACATCATAAACAACATTAAGTGCCTTTAAAACTTTGATACTTAATTTATGTATTTTAGTAAATCTTTTTTCAATATCGTATTTTTCAGGGTGTCTTGCATACCTAAGCATCCAACAAAAATATGCAAAAGCAATGCGCCAACCAACAAGTAAAATTGCTCTAATATACTTCTTCATTATTTTTTTAACTCCAATACTTCAACTTGATGAGCAACAAGGGTTTCATAATTACCACTATATAAAGAACTGTCTTGAATATATCCTACTAGTGCACAAACAATAATATAATAATCATCTAATTTTATCATTAGATCTTTATCTGTTGGATTAAATGCAAATATATATTCAATTTTTGGATTTCCACCAAAAATTTTGCTAGTTTTAAAACCAATCGCTCCTTTATCATAATTAATAAAGAAATTATTCTTTTCAATTAATTGACTATCGAAAGTCTTAGAATGGCTATTTCTAAATAATAACATTGATTTAAAATACAAGTACATATCATATCTTTTATCAAGAATAGACCAATCAAATTTATTATATTTATCACCCATATTATACGTGTTGTCTTCATTATATTTAGTTAAACCAATCTCTTGACCTGCGTGATAAAATGGAATACCAAAAGATAATGCTATTGTTCCATTAATAGAATTAATCATTCTTAAGACAAAATCTTCTTTTAAATCTTTAAAAGTTGAAGTTATCTTATCATAAAGCGTGCCATTATCGTGACATTCTACATAATTAATTGATTGATTAGCATTCAAAAATCTTTTTGGATAACAATAGTTAACACAACTTCCTAATAACGCAAATTTAAATCCCTCTTTATAATTTAAATTTCCTAACATATAACCAGGTTCATTTTTACCAAAACCACTTGGGCCACGCACAATATCGCGATATGCGTCATTAAAAAAAGCTACTCCTGGCAATTTAAAGGAATTCATAATTGTTGTACGTTTTTCTTCTTTTAACGAAGAAGGCATATTCCATCCTTCTCCATATAACATAAAATCATCTTTTATTTCTAAAGCTAAACGTCTAATTTCATTTATTGTATCAATATCTATTAATCCCATTAAATCGAATCTTAAACCATCAATATCATATTCTTTAATCCAGAACATAATAGAATCAATAATCAACTTTCTTACCATTGGTCTTTCAGTATCAAGTTCATTCCCACAACCAGATGCTAAAGAAAGCAAACCATTATGTTGTTTTCTAAAATAATAATTTGGCACAACTTTTTCAAATACGGATTGATCATAGTTATAAACGTGGTTATAAACAACATCCATATTTACTTTTAAACCAGCCTTATGAAGACCACTAATCATTTTTTTACATTCTATTACTCTAGAATAACCATCGTTAGGATTTAAACTATAACTGCCTTCAGGAACAAAATATTGTTGTGGATCATATCCCCAATTATAAGAATCATTAGGATGTAATTCATCAACAGTTTTAAAATCATACATTGGTAAAATTTGAACATGAGTTATATTAAGAGATTTTAAATAATCAAGACCTGCAGGATGTTTTCCTTTAGTCATTCTATTTTCTTCAACAAGTCCTAAAAATTTGCCTTTATGTTCAATGTTAGTATTATCATCAATTGTAAAATCACGAACACTTAATTCATATATGATAGTATCGACATAATTATCATATTTCTTTAAATTACCATCATGCATATCAATTTTTGTCTTACTGAAATCAATGACAATTGAATCCCTGCCATTGGCAGAACTTGCTTTTGCATAAGGATCAGTAATTAAAGATGTATGTCCACTATTAACAACTTGATATCGGTATTTATAATTTTCAAAATCTCCATCTAAAGTTAAAGAATAAACACCTTTTTCTTCTCTATTCATTTTATAAGTTAAGAAGTTTTCATTATCTTTTCTTAAAAAAAGCACTACTTTTGATGCTAATGGTGCCCAAAGTTTCCAAGTTGTCTTTTCTTTACTATAAGTAAAGCCAAGATCATCACCGTTATAAAAATAATCTACATCGAAATTTTTAAATGATGTAACATCATCCATAATTAATGGAGTAACACCAAAAGAATCAATTGAAATATAATAATCATTACCTAAGACAATCTTATTTTTTATTTTACATTCATAGAATTCAAGTCCATTGATAAAAGATTGTTTAACAACTTGAAGATTCATTACTTCTTCATCATTTTTAATAAGTTTAATCGCAGATGATTCAGGTTTACGAACCTCACTAAAAATAAAAACAGCAATCGTCTCATAACTAGTTAACTTTGCACTAAAAAATGTATTAATCATTTAAAACAACTCCAATACAATATTCATTCTCATGAGATAATGAACAATTAAATTGTTTGCTTTTATAAACAATAAAAATTGCCCCACTATCTTTATGTTTCGTCTCAATTTCATTCAAATTAAAATTAAAAATCGATTTTTCAAAAGCTTTAGCAAAAGCTTCTTTTAAGGCAAATCTAGACGCCAAATATTGTTCTTTATTTGGGTTATTTTGGTATTCGACAAATTCATTACTTGAAAGAACTTTTTTTGCGAATTTTTCTTTGTCCTTAAATCGAGGAATATAAGTTAAATCAATGCCGATTTTCATAGTTATTTCTTAGATGTATCAAGGGTTGATTGTTCAATCGAACCTTTTCTTTCTTCCCCTTTTACACTATGTAACAATACTTTTCTGCCTTTATTTCCTTCATCAACATCATTTAAAACACCTTCATCAGTTAATTGAATAATAATTCTTCCAGCACGATTAAAACCAACGTTATATGTTCTTTGTATATATGATGCGGAACAATATTCACGATTTCTCATGATATCTTCCCTAATTTGATTATATTTTTCTTTATCGGCAGCATTTTTCGCTTCTTCAAAACTTAATTCACGCATTTCAGATGTATCTAAACGATTTTTTTCTGCTAAATCTACAAAACGCTCATCAAATTGTGGCTCATAATTATTTCTTAAAAAATCACAAACATTTTTTATTTCTGTTTTATCAACATAGGATCCTTGAACACGTGTCAAACCTTGTTTAGAAATCATTGAGCACATAACAAGCATATCGCCATATCCTAATAATTTTTCAGCTCCGCCTTGAGATAAAATAACTCTCGAATCATCAGTTGAAGAACAAAGTAAAGCTACACGAACAGGAATATTTGATTTAATAACGCCAGTAATAACATTTACTGATGGACGTTGTGTTGAAATAATTAAATGTATACCAGCAGCTCTTGCTTTTTGCGCAAGTCTAACAACTGGAGATGAAAGCTGTCTATTACTTTCAACTAAATCGGCATATTCATCAATTAAAACAACAATGCTTGGCATTGTAGTTTTACCATGATCAACCAAATATTTATTGTATTGTTTTAAATTCTCAACACCAGCTTGTTCAAATAAATCATATCGTTCTTCCATTAATTTACATAATTCATTTAGAACAAAAACAGCTTCATCAGCTTCATTTATAGGATTACAGAGTAAAAAAGGAATATTTTTATATTTGTTAAACTCAACTCTTTTTGGATCAATAATAATCAATTTTAAAGTATTTACATTATTACGCATAATAAGTGTCATAAGCATCGTGTGTAGAAAAACAGATTTTCCACTACCAGTTGCTCCACAAACCAACATATGTGGAAAAGCACCTAAATTAGCACTTATATAACGACCATTAATATCCTTTCCAAAAGGAAGTAAAAGTTCTGTTCCTGAATCTCTATTTAAATTTTTTAAACAATCTTTAAAGTTAACTAAAGATGCTTTTTGATTTGGAATTTCAAGACCACTTGTTGTTCTACCTTCAACAATTGGGACAAATCTACATTGAACACCATTTAATTTTGAAGCAATATCATTCAAATATCTTTCAATTATTTTCGATGACTCTCCACGATTCATTTCAATATCATATCGTGTAACTGATGGTCCAATTGTATAAGAAACAACTTTACCACCAATACCAAATTCGTCAAAAGTACGATTTAAAACAGCTTTTCTAGCCTCACAAACCATAATATTTGCAGGATCGTTCATATTGTTTGGTCTATCAGATAATAATTTTAAAGGTGGGTAAACATAATTTTTTATTTGTTTTTTGACTACTTTATCCACTTTATTGTCTGCTTTAGATTCAGTACCATTAGCTTTTTCAAAAGGCGATTGAGCTAATTTAATAGTCTCCTCATCCAATTTACCATCATTAAAACTTGCAAACTTCAAATAAGAAGTTCCTTCAACTTTCTTATTTAAATTATTAGTTTTTTGCTCAACAGGAGAACTAATACTAGGTTTATTTTCAAGTGAAGTAGATTGTTCTTCAGTTTCATATAAATCATCCATTTCAAATTGAGCTTTCTTTAAACCGGTTATCTCAGGATTAATACTAGTTAAACCAACACCCACTCCACCATTTGGATTTTGAATAGCAATTGATTGAGTATTTTCTCTTGACACTTCATCATCTGGAGTAATAACGGTTGTCGCTCTTGTATTATTCAAAATTTGAGTAGTTGTAAATGCAGTTTGATTTTTAGCTTCAATAAAATCTGTTTCATCAGTTCGAATATTTTTATTACGATAAGTTAAAGTTCTTTTAAATAATGCTTTAATTGCTTTTGCTAAATATAAAATAACACCTGCAACAAGTAAAATAATTGCAAAAATATTTGTTCCTATAAATTTTAAAAAACTATTAAAGCAAGCAGTTAACAAAAATCCAAAGAAACCACCAGAAATCTTATCGTATAGTAAATAAGGAAAACCTTGAATAGTTTCGTTAAATGTACCTAAAAAATTATTAAAATTTATATAATTTTCCTGATTATATCCACCAACATTATTTGTGACAATAATTAAAAGTGCCACAAAGATTAAAATAGTTCCAGAAATAGTAAGTTTTGTAAAAAATTTAACACCTTTTTTATTCAAAATAAGTTCAAGGCCAATTAAAAATATAATTAAATAAATTAACCAGAGTAGCCATCCAAACAAAAAGGAAATACACCAAGTAATAAAGCTCGATACATAGCCACGATTTAGTGCTCCAAAAACACTAAAAAGACATAATACAAAGCCAATAAGGCCCTTCAAAAAATAAGAATCATTTGTAATTTTTTTAATAACTTTTTTCATACTCTAAATTATAACCACGTTTATATTTTTATTCTACATTAAAGAAAATTTTACAACAAAAAATTTTTTTTAAAATTATTACTTATTAAATACTACAAAATTACTATTAATCTATCATCAATACATTAGGTCTAACAACAGGATCTCTATCTAATGTTCTTCTAAAGTTCTTCGAAATAGCTTCTTGAATTTTCATTTCAATTTTTTCATTATCAAAATCTTTAGTATTTTCTGCCCATTCATTCACAGCATTTTCAAAATAATTTGAGACATCTTTATAAATCATTTCAGCTTCTTTATCTTTTAAATAAAGGAATCCACGCATTTGAATATCTGGTCCACAAACAATCCTTCTCTGAGATTTTGAAATGGCACAACCTAAAACGACAACGCCATCTTTTCCAAGTCTTGTTCTATCAGAAATAATGTCATTAACTACATCACCAACACCAATACCATCAATCATTAAATCGCCATATACTGGATCATCTTTACTTTCATTATAAGATGCCGTAACTTCACCCTCACTATTGAATTTTAATGATTGTCCATTATCAAGAAGAAAAATATTTTTATGAGATAAACCAAGTCTCATATCAAATGCAATCTTAGCATTTGCTAATAAATCAACATAATATCCCTCAATTGGTAAATAATATTTTGGTTTTAATAAACTTAAAAGCATTTTTATATCTTCTTCACAAGCATGCATCTTTTCAAGGCTATGTTTTTTGATATATTTAACATTACAATTTGTTTTATAAATTTCATCAAGAGTAGATGTTGCGATAATTTCTAAAGAATCGCTTGGGGAAATAGAAAATATAAATGTGTCAGATGGATTAATTCTAACTTGTTTTAATTCGCCTTCACCACTAGCTAAAAGTGAAATTTTTTCATATAAACTTGCATCGTGACCAGTAATTAAAATAACCAAACTACTTTCTTTTGTTCTAAATATATCATCCACTTGGATAATATTTTCAGTTGGAAAATAATCTCCACCATATTTTTTTAAATTATAAATATCTAAAGAATTTTTATCGTAAAAACAGATTTTTTTATTCGAATCAAAACATGCTTTAAAAAATTCCTCAATATGATATAAATTATCATCAGTTAGAGCAACAAAACATCTACCATCACTATCCTCAAAAGATTTCATTAAAAATGGATATAAACGATGTTTTGGTGAGCAATAACCTTGTTTTGTTGCATTTCTTGATTCGCCAAGTAAACAAAGAGTTGGTAATTCAGCAATTTTACCAAGAGTATTTAAATCTAATTTAAAATATTTTTCATTATTGTACTCAACAATAAAATCACCACTATAAACAATATTGCCTAAAGGTGTTTTAATTGAAAATCCAAAAGTATGTGGCATTGAAGCACATGTTGAGAAAAAAGTAATCGTATGTCCAGCAACATCAATAACGCTTGGAAGCGAAATTTCGTTAAATTCAAAATCACTTCCTTGTTTATAATGCTCAGCAAATCTTTTTAAGAAAACCTTTGTTAACGTCGTTCCATAAATTGGTGCAGGACATTCTTTATAAATATAGATAAGTGCACCAAAAGCATCTGGTTTACCTTTTGGTAAAATATAAGCTTTGATTTTTTCTTTGTTTTCTTTTAAATAAGTAAAATCAGCGATAATAAAATCAATGCCAGGAGTTAATTTTGTTGGATATTTAAATCCTGCATTAAAAACAAAAATATCATTATTAATTTCAATTATATACAAATCTTTTCCATCTTCATCTAAGCCGCCAAGGGCTAAAATTTTAATTTTATTCATGTGTCCACCATTCTTTTCTTTAAATATTATAGAAAAAAAATTAACTTATTAAAAGTTAAAATAATCTCTAGAATTAAAAACCCATAAGCTTTTCGAATTTTTTTCGTTTGAACTTATGGGTTTAAATTAAATTTCAGTTATAAATTATTTATCTTTATTAAATAAGCCAAAGAAACCATGTTTTTTCTTTTCTTCAGTTTTTTCAGCATCAGTTGCTTTATTCTCTTGAGATTTAGAATTAAAACCATCTTTTGTTAATGGGATGTTTTCAAAACTTTCGGTTGGTTTATCAGCCTTTTTAAAATCCTTATTATAGGAACGTTTATCAATACGATTATTTTGGTGAGAATTGAATTTTGATTTTTCATCATTAGATTTTGATTTATTTTCACCACTATAATCACTTAAAAATTCACGATGAGATAATTTAACTTTACCATGATCATCTAAACCAATAACTTTAACTTTAATCACATCACCAACTTTTACAACATCATGAGCGTTTTGAACATAAGAATTAGCTAAACGTGATACATGACATAATCCATCCGTATCACCGAATAAATTAACAAAAGCTCCATAGTCTTCAACTCTTACAACTTTACCTTCGAATATATCGCCAACATTTGCTTCTCTTACGATATCTTCGATCATCTTTTTAGCTTTATTTATCATTTCACGTTTAACGTGATAAATAGCAACACTACCATCATCATCAATATCAATTTTAACATTATCGCATTTTTCGATAATATCATTAATAACTTTGCCGCCACTTCCAATAACATCTTTGATCTTATCAGCATCGATTTTTAATGTATCAAATTTTGGAGCATATTCACCAAGTTCTTTACGAGGTTCGCTGATAGCTTGCTTCATAACTTCTCTAATTTCAGCACGAGCTTTGTTAGCTTGAGCCAATGCTTTTTCTAAAATTTCACGAGTTACACCCTTAATTTTGATATCCATTTGTAAAGCAGTAATACCTTTTTCAGTACCACTTACTTTAAAGTCCATATCACCAAAATGATCTTCTAAACCTTGAATATCGGTGAGAATTGTATAGGGATGATTTCCATCAAGAGGTCCACTAGTAATTAAACCCATAGCAATTCCGCTTACAATACCCTTAATAGGAACACCAGCAGCCATTAAAGCCATGCATGATGCACAAATTGATGCTTGAGAAGAACTTCCATTACTTTCTAAAACTTCAGCAACACAACGAATGGTATATGGGAATTCTTCTTTTGATGGAAGAACATAGCTTAAACTTCTTTCACCAAGAGCGCCATGACCAATTTCTCTACGACCTGGGGTACCAGTTCTACCAATTTCTCCTACGGAGAATGGTGGGAAATTATAATGATGCATCCATCTCTTTTCGCTAATTGGTGTCAAATCTTCAATTAATTGTTCATCATCTTTACTACCTAATGTAACAACCGATAAAACTTGAGTTTGTCCTCTAGTAAATAAGGCACTTCCATGAACTCTTGGAAGGATATCAACTCTTGCACTAAGAGGTCTAATTTCATCAACTTTTCTACCATCTGGTCTAATTTTTTCTTCAGTAATTAATCTTCTAACTTCTTTAGCAACCATGCCTTCTAAAATATCATTAACCATTAACATTGTGTTAAAGTGTTCTTTTTCAGTAAAGTATTCTCTACTATCATAGTCGTTTATAATTTCTTGCTTTAAAGCATCGATTGCATCTTGTCTTTCAAGTTTATCAAAAATTGAAATTGCTTTAACCATTCTTTCGCCAATTCTTTCATAAATATCTTTTTCGATATTTTTATCAGGGCTATATAAAGCAATTTCTCTTTTTGGTTTTCCAACTTCTTTAATAATTGATTCTTCAAATTCACAAAGTTTTTTGATTGCTTCATGTCCAAACATTAAAGCATCTAACATTTCTTCTTCAGTTAATTCATTTGCACCAGCTTCAACCATGTTAATAGCATCTTTTGTTCCGGCAACAGTTAAATTAAGATCGGATTTTTCTCTTTCTTCAACAGCTGGATTAATAACAAGTTTTCCATCAACTCTTCCAACAATAACACCAGCAATTGGTCCATCAAATGGAATATTACTAATTCCTAAAGCAAGAGAGGATCCAAACATTGCGGTCATTTCAGGAGTAGAATCTAAATCACAAGCTAAAACAGTATTTATAACTTGTACTTCATTTCTAAATCCTTCTGGAAACATAGGTCTAATTGGTCTATCAATAAGTCTAGCAGTTAATGTTCCATGCTCTCCAGGTCTACCTTCTCTTCTTAAAAATCCACCAGGAATTTTTCCAATAGCATACATTTTTTCTTGATAATCAATAGTTAAAGGGAAGAAATCTCCTTCTTTTGGATTATCACTACAGCAAGCAGTTGACAAAACAGTTGTATCATTTAATTTAGTTAAAACAGCTCCATCGGCTTGTTTGCATAATTCTCCTACTTCAACAACAAGTTTTTTACCATAAAATTCTAATTCAAATATCTTTTTCTCCATTTTTTTGTCCTTACAATTATTTCAAACAAAAAAATAATACTACTAAATTTAATATTTTTCCACTTTTTAAGTGTTTAAAAAAAATAAGTATGTTAATATTTATAGGGCAAAATTTATGGCAGCGATAATTTTAATTGGCGGCGGATCTGCTAGTGGTAAAACTTATGTTATTAATGAGGTTACTAAAATAGTTGGTCCAGAACACATCACTCATATTTCAATTGATGATTACTATAACAAAGTGGAAAATATGTCTCTTGAAGAACGTAGAAAAATTAATTACGATCATCCTCGAGCATTTGATTGGAAATTGTTTAGACTTCAATTAGAACAACTAAAAAATAATAAATCGATTGAAAAGCCTATTTATGATTATGTAATGATGAATAGAACTGATAACACTGAAACAATTATTCCAAAAGAAGTTATTATTGTTGAAGGTATTACTGCTTTAATTGATAAAAAAAGCCGGGATTTATCTGATTTAAAAATTTTTATAAACGCTTCAAGAGAAAGAAGACTTGTAAGAAGACTCGAAAGAGACCAAAAAGAAAGAGGAAGAACATTTCAAAATATTGTTAATCAATATTTTGAATCAGTTCAACCAATGTATGAAGAAATTATCGGTCCTTCGCAAGTTTATGCTGATGTTATTATAAATAATGATGGCGTTAAAAATAATTCAATAAGGGCTTTAGCTGCTATAATAAATGACTATATTAAAAAATAACAACGATTATTCGTTGTTATTTTTCAAATTGGGAATTATAAAGTTTGTAATAGAACCCTTTCTTTTTTAGTAAGCTTTCATGGGTACCAACATCTTCTATATGCCCATCTTTCATGACAATAATTTTATCGCTATTAACTATGGTAGAAAGTCTATGTGCTATTACAATTGCCGTTCTATCTTTCATAAGTTTCATAAAACTATCTAAAATAATTAATTCGCTTCTTGCATCGATATTACTAGTCATTTCATCTAAAATAACAATATAAGGTTTATTAAACATTACACGCGTTATATTTATAAGTTGCTTTTCGCCAATAGATAACCCACTATTATTGCTAATTTTAGTTTCAAATCCATGAGGTAAACGCATGATGAAATCATAACTATTAGCATCTTTGCACGCTTTAATGACCTCATCCATATTATAATCTACTTTTCCATAAGTAATATTTTCTAAAACTGTACCAGAAAATATCCATGTATCTTGTAAAACCATTTTAAAGTTTTTTCTTAAATCTTTTTTCTTAATGTCTAAAGAGTTAACTCCATTGAACAAAAATTCTCCTTTATTTGGATCATAAAATCTCATAAGTAAGTTAACCATTGTTGTTTTCCCACAACCAGTTGGCCCAACAATTGCAATTTTTTCACCATATTTAATTTCAAAATTAAAATCTTCGATTAATTTTTGGTTTTTATTATAACTAAAATATATATGATTAAACTTAATATCTTTGATTTTTTCATCAAATTTTAAATTTCCATTATCAATATCATTTGGGGCATCTAAAATTTCAAATATTCTTTTTAAAGAGACTATACCTAATTGAATTTCACTAACACAACTTGAAATTTCATTAAAAGGCTTTGCAAATTGAGTCGAATATTGTAAAAAAGCACTAATTCCACCAATACCAATACTTGCGCCAATGTTTCCTCCATATACAGCCATCAAGGCACCAATCACACCAATAATACAGTACGTACCATTATTTATTAATCTAGAGAGAGGATTAGCAAAACTCGATACAAATTGAGATTTTTGACCAACTACATATAATTTTTGATTCACTTCATTAAAATTATTAAAGGCAGTTTCACCATAATCAAAAGTTTTGATTGCTTCAATATTATTTAAGTTTTCAAGTATTAATGAACCAATCTCACCATTTAAATTTCCTTGTTTTTTAAAATTAGAATTAGCTTTTGATGCAAATTTACTAGAAATTAAAAAGGCTAATGGAGATAAAATTAGAACAACAATAGCAAGAATATAATTTAATATAAACATTATAATAATCGTAGAAATAATCATGATTATTCCTTGAAATAATTGTTTAAATAAAGAAAGAATCGCATTATAAACATTATCAACATCGTTTATCGTTCTGCTTAAAAGATCGCCATGATTATGATTATCAATAAAAGAAATTGAAACATTATTCAATTTTTTATAAATTTCATCTTTTATTTTTTTCATAATTCTTTCAGTAAAAATTGATAAAGTAGCTTCGAAAAGATATTGAAAAATAACGCTAACAAAAATTAAACTCAAAATAAAATAGATTATGATATAGCTTGGCACTCCATCTATTTTAGTTTCACCAATATTATCAATAATTTTACCAATTAAATATGGAATCATTAGATTTGCAAGGACAAAAATAATCGAATAAAAAACAGAAAAAATAATTAATTTGTTATTTCCTTTAAAATATTTAAGAAGCTTCTTAATGTTTTGCATAATTAATGACTCCTTGTTTGAGATTTATAAATCTCTCTATAAATTTTACAATTTTTGAGCAGTTCTTCATGATTACCAATATCTATAATTTTTCCATTATCAACAACTAAAATCTTGTCACAATACATTAATGTTGTTACTCTTTGAGAAACATAAATTTTTGTTAAATTTTCCATTTTAGCAAGGTTATGACGAACTTTTTTATCAGTTATAAAATCTAAAGCGCTCATAGAATCATCAAAAATTACCGTTTCAGAATTTCTTATTAAGGCTCTTGCTATACAGAGTCTTTGCTTTTGTCCACCAGAAAAATTTTGACCACCTTCTTCAACATAATGATCTAAAAATTCTGGATATTTTTCAACAAAACTATAAGCTTCAGCGTTTTTTAACGAAGTAATCATATCATTTTCATTAGCTGCGCTATTACCAATTAAAAGATTGGATTTTATTGTTCCTTTAAATAATTGATTTTTTTGATTAACGATTGAAATTTCTTTATGTAGACTTTCTGAATTATATTTTTTTATATCGACTCCCTTATAAAGAATCTCTCCATTTGTAGCATCAAAAAATCTATCCATTAATTTAATAATTGTTGACTTTCCACTACCTGTTCCACCAATAATACCGATAGAATCGCCTTTTTTAATAACAAAATTCAAGTTATTCAAGACATTATTTTTTCCACTATAAGAAAAATCTACATTTTTAAACTCAAATAAATTATCGCCATTATTAATATTTATAAGATCATAATTGTAATTATTTTTAATTGATGACTCTTTTATTAAAAGAGCATCAACTCTTTTTTTAGAAGCAAAGGATTTATTAAAAATTACAACTAAATTACAAACAACAATAAGGGCCATAAGCATTTGATTTAAATATTGAATTAAGGCAATAATGTCCCCACTTGAGAAAAGTTCACCATTAAAATTTATGAAAGAACCGTTATTAAGCATATTTATTCCAAGATAAACTGTAATTAAAATAGCTAAATTAATAACTAAAAAAGTAATAGGATTTATCAAAGCATTTATAGAGATCATTTTTTTAGAATCTTTATAATATTCTCCTGTTTCAGTCTTATATTTTTTTATCTCATATTCTTCTGTATTAAATGAACGAATAACACGCGTTCCGCTTATTCCATCATCAACAATTTGACTTAATTTATCATTTTTCTTTTGTAAATTTAAAAATTGTTTGCTCGTTATTGAAAAAACAATATACAAAAAAATTGATACTATAATAACAACCGCTAAAAATATAAAAGCTATTTTATAATTAATTAAAAATGAGCACACAATCGAACCTATTACTAGGGCTGGTGCTCGAACTACTAAACGCACCATCATCGCGACTGCAAGTTGTAATCTATTTATATCGTTATTAAAAATATTCGATAAATAACCAATACCAAAAAAATTAATTTCCTTCATTGAAAGCTCATTAATCTTTTTAAATAATCTGTTTCTTAAATCGGTACCAAAACCTTGAGAGGCAATCGAAGCAAAATATTGACAAACTATAGTAGAACAAAATCCTAAAATAACAAAACCAATAATAATTAATCCATCAATAAAAATTTTAGAAGCATCACCAGTTTCTTTAGCGATTTTTACCCCATTATCGATAATGTCTTTCATTATAAAAGGAATTAAAAGTTCAAAAATAACTTCTAATGTTTTAAACATTGGACCAAAAATCATTTGCTTTTTGTAATTTCTTAAGGAATATAAAGTTTTTTTCATATTTTTTATAAAATAAAACTCCCAACATCAGTCAGGAGTTTGTTTTTACTTTCTTAAACCTAATTCACCAAGAAGTTTAACATAACTATCACGATTGGTTCTTTGTAAATAAGCGAGTAATGATTTTCTCTTACTGACTTTAATGTTTAAACCACGACGTGCAATGTTATCTTTGTCATTCTTTTTTAAGTGATCGGTTAAATCGTGAATTTGTGAAGTTAATAAGGCGATTTGGAATTCGATACTTCCAGTATCTTTTTCATTTTTACCAAATTTCTTAACAAGTTCAGCTTTGCCTTTTTTGTCTAACATTTTTTGTACCCTTTCTATAAATATTTGCGTTAAACTATGAATAAAGTTAGGGATAATCGTTATTCTTGGTCTAACGTACAAGAAATAATATACCTCAAAACACTACAGATATCAATAATTAAACATTCGTTATAAATTATTTTTTAAATATTTTATTGCTTCAAGACAATCTTTATTAATTTGTTCTTCTAGTTCTTTAATATTTGAAAATTTTATTTCATCTCTTAAACGTTTATAAAAATAAATTATGATTGTTTTTCCATATAAATCTTTATTAAAATCAAAGATATTAGTTTCAATTGTTGATTTTTCAACTTGATTTATGGTTGGATGAGTACCAATATTTGTAATTGAATTATATATTTTATTATCAACTTTTGTTTTTGTAATATAAACACCATCTTTTGGAACAACTAAATCACCAATAGGTATTAAATTAGCAGTTGGTCTACCTAATTTATTGCCCTCATTAAAACCATGGGAAACCGTTCCAATTAAAGCATAAGGTCTACCAAGAAAGATAGAAGCTTCTTTAACTTGTCCATCTTTAATAAGTTTTTTAATGTTTGAGCTGCTAATTTTTTTATGTTTATAATCATTTACATAATTCATGACTTCAACATTAGCAAAGGCCATTTTTAAATCTAAAACATTACCTTTTGCTTCGTACCCAAAAGTAAAATCATTACCACAAAATAAAGCATGGGGATTAAATTTCTTTAAAACTTTATTTATAAAATCAATATATGAAAGGTGTTTAAATTTATCATTAACAACAAAAACAAATACATAATCAACCCCAATTTTTCTAAGTAATTCAATTCTTTCATCAACCGTAGTTAACGATCCTTCAATAGATTTTAAAGGTTTATCAAAAGTTATTACACCTATAGGACCTTCACTATTTAATTTTGCATAATTAATTAGATGAGCGTGCCCAATATGCACAGCATCAAAATATCCAAGTACTAAACTTAGATTTTTTATACCACTATCAATTTGTTTAAATTCCTTAATATACTTAACTTCCATTTTGTATTTATAACCTTGAAATATTATAATTTATAAAGTTTGAAAATGAAAGATTTAATCTATGAAAGCAATTAGAGTTATATTAGCATGTATAAGAAACGCAGATAACACATTTAATTTAATAAATGATGGCGACAAAATATGCTTAGGAATTAGCGGTGGAAAAGATAGTATGGCAATGCTATATGCCATGCATTTATATAAAAAATTTTCAAAAACCAAATTTGAGATTTTTCCATGCATAATCAATCTTGGTTTTGATAATTTTAGTCCAAGAATCGAAGAAGAATTCGCCAAAAAACTTGGATATAACATTTATGTAGCAGATGGAACAACTGTTTATCCAATATTAAAAATTCAAAAAGAAAAGCAAAAAACTCCAAATCTACCTTGTTCAATATGTAGCAAAATGAAAAAAGCAATTATTAATAAAGTTGCGCATGAGTTAGGTTGTAACAAAGTAGCATTTGCTCATCATAAAGATGATGCTATTGAAACACTGCTTTTAAATGAAATATATGGTGGAAGAATTGCAACTTTTTCACCAAAAATGACCTTAACGAGAGAAGATATAACATTTATTCGCCCTCTAGTTCTTGCAAAAGAAGATGATTTAAAACGTTTATGTGAAGAAGAAAATATTCCAATTGCCCCATCACATTGTCCAAATGATAAATTCACTAAACGAGAAGACGCAAAAAATATCTTAAAAAATATTTATCAACAATTCCCACCTAGTGAAGAAAATTTCTTAAATATGCTTTTTAATTATGATAAAGAAGATATTTTTTATAGTCATGTTGAACACAAAATAGAAGGAACTGATTTATACATAAAAGAAACAAAATCAATGGAAGATTTTATTGCTGAAGTTGAGTTTTTAAGTCTAAACAAAGAATATCTTGATAAAAATTCTATTCATTATGTTTTATATAAAAATAACGATATTAAAGGCGTTATTCTTTTTAGTAAAACTTCTATAAATAGGGAATTTAATATCAATAATTTTTATTTTCTAAATGAAGATGAAGGTCTCAAATGCATAAAAGAATTATTTAAAATATACTACGAAAAATATAATCCATGTAAATTAATAATTAATAAAAATATTGTGAAAGAAAAAACTAAATTATTTGAAGAATTAGGATTTGTTTCATCTAACGATATATTTATTAAAGTTATTAAAAAAGAAAGCGACACTCTAGAATAAAGTGTCGCTATTTTCTTATTTAATTTTCGCTTCTGCTTCTTTTAATACTTCTTCTAAATGTTTTTGTTTTTCAAAACTGTCATCAAGGACAAAAGTAATTTCTGGAACTCTTCGTGTATCTATTTTTTTAGCTAACGATGAACGAACATAACCTTTTGCTCGATTTAGTCTTTCAATTCCTTCTTTAGCATTTTGTAAAAAAGAAACATAAACTTTTGCATAACTATGATCACTACTAACAACTACATCAGTAATCGTAAAGAAACCAATCTTTTCATTTGTGAGCTCAAACTCACAAATGTCTTTAATATTTTTACTGATTATTGCTTTTAATCTTCCTGCTTTATTTGCCATCTTCTTTTGTTACCATTTCATACCCTTCAATAATATCGCCAACTTTCATATCGTTGTAATTTTCAATTTTAATACCACATTCATATCCAGAAGCAACTTCTTTTGCGTCATCTTTGAAACGTTTTAAAGAATCGATCTTTCCTTCATAAATAATGGTACCATTTCTTAAAACACGACACATTGAATTTCTTTTAATAACACCATCAATAACATAACAACCAGCAATTGCGCCAACTTTTGATAATTTAAAAGTATTTCTAACTTCCGCTTGTCCAGTAACACTTTCAACTTTCTCTTTTTTAAGAATACCTTTGATAGCGTCTTGAACTTCTTCAATTAAAGCATAAATAATTCTTTGAAGTCTTATTTCAACATGCTCTTCTTCAGCCTTTTTCTTAATCATTGCAGATGGTCTAACATTAAAACCATAGATAATTGCTTTTGAAGCACTAGCAAGTAAAACATCACTTTCAGTAATCGCTCCAGCCGCAGCATGAATAACATTAATTCTTACTTTATCATTATTTAATTTTTCAAGACTTGCTTTAACAGCTTCAGCACTGCCAGTAGAATCCGTTTTTAAAACTATATTAATAGTTGTAAGTGCGTTTTCGTTAATTTTTTTGTAAACATCCTCAAGAGAGGTTATTCCAACACTATTTCTTCTTTCTTCATCAACTTTTTTAAGTTTACGTTTTTCAGCAATTTCTTTAGCTTGTTTTTCAGTTGGGAAAGCCATAAAGTGATCACCAGCTAATGGAACTTCGCTAAGACCAATAACACTAACAGGAGTTGATGGACCAGCAGTTTTAATTACTTGACTAAATTCATTAGTCATTCTTCTAACTTTACAATATGTCGTACCAACGACAACATAATCATTAGCAGTTAATGTACCATTTTGAACCAATAAAGTGGCTTTTGGGCCTTCACCTTTATCAAGTTCAGCTTCTAGAACAGTTCCAATTGCGTAACGTTTTGGGTTAGCTTTTAAATCAAGCATTTCTGCTTGAAGCAATACAGCTTCAAGTAAATCATCAATACCAATTTTCTTTTTTGCACTAATTTCACAAGTTATAACGTCTCCACCAAACTTTTCTGGAATAACATCATGAGCCATGAGTTCTTCTAATACTTTATTTGGATTACTTCCTGGAACATCAATTTTATTTATTGCCACAATAATTGGAACTTTTGCCGCTTTTGCGTGGTCAATAGCCTCAATAGTTTGAGGCATAACACCATCATCTGCAGCAACAACTAAAATAACAATATCAGTAACACTAGCTCCTCTAGCACGCATTGCACTAAATGCAGCGTGTCCTGGAGTATCAATAAAGGTAATTTTTTTATTTTTAAAAGTTTTTTGGTAAGCACCAATTTCTTGAGAAATACCACCAAATTCGGCACCTGCAAGGTTACTATTTCTAATGGCATCAATTAAGGTAGTTTTACCATGATCAACGTGTCCCATTACGGTAACAACAGGAGGTCTTTCAACAAGATCTTTTGGATCATCTTCTAAATTAACTTTTTCAAAGTCTTCTTCGTTAACGATTTCTTCTTTTTTAAAATCGTAACCATACTCAAGACATAGTTCACCAATAGTGTCGTCATCAAGATATTGATTTATAGTAACTAATTTCTTTTGTAAAAATAATTTTTTAATAATATCACTTGGTTGGACATTAAGTTTTTTTGCTAATTCACTTACAGTAAGCGAAGAGGTATAAACAAAAACACCATTATTAACTTTTGCATAATCCTTAGTTTTTTGATTATTTTTTGGAAGGTTTACTTCTCTTTCAATTTTTTTATCTTTCATTTAATTACCTCCTTATTTAACATAAAACATCATTTTTTCATAGACTTTATCAGGAATTATGGTCTCAAGAGCTTTATCAAGACATTTACTTTTTTTAGCTAATTCAATAGCTTCTTTACTTCTATAAATGTAAGCTCCACGACCATTAACTTTCCCTGTTATGTCTAAAATAACATCACCATTAGCAAGCTTAACAACCCTAAATAATTCCTCTTTAGGATAAACTTTATTGGTTGCTAAGCATTTTCTCAATGGTATTTTTTTCATTTTATTTTTCCTTATTTATCGTAATAATCGTCACTATCATATTCTGAATAATCTTCATCATCGAGATTATCATCATCTAAATCTTCATCTTCATTTTCCATGTCAGCTAATTCTTCATCAGTATAAATTGACATTTTATTTGAATCATTGATAAGAAGTTTATTCTCATCATTTTCGTTTTTGTCTTTATGATTCTTTTTATTCTTTTTGGCTTTTGAAACGTGTTGTTTTTCGTTACGTTTTTCTTCCTCAAGAGAGGCCTCTAAAGCATCAAGAGTAGTTGTTGTTTTAACTTCTTTAAATTCTTGAGGTTCGACAGGTTTAGCCTTAACTTCCTCTTTAACTTCTGGTTCTTTATTTTCTTCAGTTGAAGTATTTTCTTCAAGAGGTTTAGTTTCATTAACAACTGGTTTTTCCTCTTTAACTTCTTCTTTAACCTCTGGTTCTTCCTCATGATTTTCTTTCAAATCATTAGTTGATTCAGGTTCATTTTTGACTGAAACATCAGCATCATTAACTGGCTTAGCTTCAGCTTCTTCTTCATCAAGGTCAATCTTTTTGTCAAGATATTCATCATCGCTAACAACAGGTTTAACTTCATCAAGAATTTGTTTACTAGCAAGTTGAGCATTCTTCATTGAAGAAATTCTAAACTTCTCTTTTTCAAATTCATGATTTTGTTCTTCAAATGTTGCCATTGGTTCAAAATCAATATTCTTTTCTTCAGCAACACTTTGATCATAAACAACCAATTCTTCTAAACCACATAATTCTCTAGCAAGAATTACGTTAGTACCTTTTGTACCTATTGCTAATCTACCAGTATCATTTTCGCAAACAGCAATTGCTTTTTTCTTTCCATCAGGTAAATCTTCGAACTTTACACCAATTACAACACCTGGTTTTAAGCATTCCCTTAAAAACATACCTAAAACAGGATAATATTGGACAACATCGATCTTTTCTTTTCCATTACCTAAACTGTTTACAATATTTTGAACTCTTGTACCGTTTGGTCCAATACAAGCGCCTTGAGCATCAACATTAGGATCTTCACTATAAACTGCAACTTTACTTCTAATACCAGCCATACGAGCAATCTTATAAATTTTAACCGTTCCATCATAAACTTCATGAACTTCATCAGTAAAAATTTTGCCAATAAATTCAGGTACACTTCTTGAACATTTAATTAAGCTTTCGCCTTTAGATTCATCATTAGCAATTCCACAAACATACATCCTAATATTATCGCCAGGTTTAAAAGTTTCGTGACCAATCAAATCTTTGTTATATAAAGTAATACTAATTTTACCAATATTAACAAGAACGGAACGGCCATCGCTTTTTTCAACAGTACCATTGATTAATTCATGAATCTTACCACTAAATGATTTAAGTAAACTATCTTTTTCGGCTTTGTTAATTTTTGCCTTATAAGCACTTATAAATCTATTAACATCACCTTTTGAAAAATCATCAAAACTTAATGGTTCTTCATAAAAATCACCAACTTTTAAGTTTTGGGCCTTAACTTTATCATCATTAACGCTGATTTCAACAAAATCATCAGTTAAATCATCGTCATTAACAATTTTCCATTGTCTATAAGTTTCGATTTTTCCTTTTTTAAGGTCGATATCGCAACGAATTAAAGCATCACTTAACTTTGTTGTTTCAGTTTGAACAACGTTGCCATCTTTATCTTTAATCCTCTTTACTATCTTAAGTTTGCTTGGTTTTTTAACTATTAAAAGTTCATCACTTAATTTTTTATTATAGGCAACCTTAAAAGCATCACTAATTGCATCAACAATGACACTTTCACTAATTCCTTTTTCTTCAACCATTTCTTTCATTGCATTTAGAAATGCTTTTTGTTGTTTTGCGTTCATATTTTCCTAACTATCTCCTAAAATTTAATCGCTAAACGAGCTTTATCAATATATTTTCTTTCAATTTCACTTGTTGTTTTTTTGCCTTTTTTAAAATAAAACAACTTAATTGTAGAATCATTTACATCAACAAGATTACCTTCCAAATAACTTTCTCCTTTATAAGGGTGGGTAAGATGGATATTAATGTATTGATCTTTGTACTTTTCTAATTTAGTAACATCAATTGGTTTTTCAGCACCTAATGACGAAATATCAAGCATATAAGCTGAATCCGTAAAATCATGCATATCTAATAATTCTGAAATTATATTAGAAATGATCGATATGTCATCAAATCCAATTGGTGCGTCCCTATCGACAATAATCTCCAAAGTTGCATTTTTGCCTCTCGTAAACTTAAACGAATGAAGGTTATAATCATTTTCATCTAATTTTTTCTCAACTAGAACTTTAACTTGTTCTAAAGATTCCATTAATTTCCTCCCTTAAAAAAATAAGAATGCCCTTATAGGCACTCTTTTCGAGTAAAGATTCCTCAATCTTCACGAAAATTATAATGAAAAAAGAAAATAAATGCAACATTTCTGCACTTTTTGCAAAATATTTTTTAATAGATCAATTTTCTTATGAAAATTACCCCTTATTTATGGTTAAATATATAAAGTAATAAGGAAGAAAAAAATATGGAAAAAACAACAAACAAACCCTTAAAACTCAATTACAAAAGAACATTTATAATTGGCTTGTGCTTTTTTACTATTCTTTTGCTTTGGCAAGTTTATAACAGTCAATGCCCTATCATGCTTAATTATTTGCTTAGGGATAAATTTGGAGGAACTGAAGCTCAATATGACTATATAGTCGGAGTTATAATGGCTTTAGATAATCTTGTCGCAATCTTTATGATTCCATTAACGGGATACTTAAGCGATAAAACAAAAACTAAATTAGGTAAAAGAATGCCTTATATTATTGTTGGAACAGTATTATCGGTCATTGCTTTCCCATTCATTGTTATATCATTTGTTTTAGATAGTCTCGTTGGACTTATAATATCAATGGCTTGCGTTTTAATTTTCATGTATTTATATAGAGGCCCAGCAGTCAGTTTAATGCCTGATATAACCCCAAAACCATTAAGAAGTTCCGCAAATGGTATTATAAATTTTGTTGGATATATTGGTGCTATTATGGGTGGGGCAATATATTTTGTACAAGCTTTTAAAATTCCAGATTATGATAAAAATGGCGGATATAAGAATAATATGAATGATTTTGATATCATTTTGCCATTTATTCTTGTTTCTATTTTAATGATTATTGCTTTAATTATTTTGGTTTCAACAATTAAAGAAAACAAAATACTTGAAGAGATGAAAGATGAGATGAAAAGAGGCGAAGAATTATCAACCACCGCTGATAAAGTTGAAGAAAATAAACCTATGACTAAGAAAAATAAGAAAGATTTATTTTTAATTTTAACCGCTGTTCTTCTTTGGTTTATGGCCTTTAATGCTGTTGAAACTTTCTGGTCAATATATTGCACACAAACTATTGGTAATGATAAATCATCTTATACATTACCAACCACTATTATGGTTATTTCAAGTTTACTTACTTTCATTCCAGGAAGTATGTTATCAAATAAAATTGGAAGAAAATATACAATTGTTATTGGTATCGTTTGCTGTTTAGCTTGCATGACAACTTCATGCTTTATAAATCAACCAAATGATTTTGAAAAATACAAAATTTTAATAATTATTTTATTCATTATCGCCGGAATTGGTTGGGCCTTAATAAATGTTGCTAGTTATCCAATGGTTGTTGAATTATCTCCAAACTCAAAAATTGGTAAATTTACTGGATATTATTATACAGCAAGTATGTTTGCACAAACCGTTACACCAATTGTAATTGGTGCTATCATGTCTTTTTCAAGTTTTGGAAGAAAAGCACTTTTCCCATACAGCACTATTCTTTTTGCTTTAGCTTTGATTGCTTTTATGTTCATAAGCAATGTTAAACCTAAAAAAGAAAATAATAAAAAAGGTTTTGAAGCCTTAGATAACGATTAAGTTTTATGCCATCACTATTAACACATTATTTATTTTATAAAAATATAAACAACAATAATGAAGATATTGGAATTATTGGTACGCAAGGACCTGATCCATTCTTTTATTATGGTAGCGCAATAAGCCCTACAAAAAGTGCGAGAAGTTTGAGAGCTTTTGGCACATTCTTACATAAACAAGATCCAGCAATTACTTTTAAATATTTATTAGAATACATATTAGGAAGTAACGCTAATGAAAAACCAATTTTAACTAAATATCTTCATGGTATGTTAGCGCACTATTTATTAGATAAAAATTGTCATCCATATATTTTTTATAAATCTGGTTTTGTTACCCCAAACGACAATAATAAATTTAAATACTTTAAAAACCATGCCAATATTGAATCTGGAATTGACGTTTTAATGATGGATCATTTTAAAGATAACACAAAAACATATGAAGCTTTAAGATTCAATAAAAAAGACTTAAAAATTGTCTCAAAAATGATTTATAGTTTAGGCAGAGGTTGCTATAAAAATAAATTTATACGAGAAAATAGCTTTTATAAAGCCACAAAATCTATGAGATTTGTCACAAAATTTTTATACGATAAAAGTGGTAAAAAGAAAAAATTCTTCGATAAATGTTTATCTTTTACACCACTATCTCCAATGTGTGAACCTAAATTAAAAGATATTAAACTAGATTTTTTAAATTTAAAACATAATATATTTAAAGATTGTGTAACTAATCAAAATCCTAGAGATTGTGATTTTTATACATTATTCAATAACGCAAAAGAAGAATATAAAAAAGATGTCATTATTTTTGATAAAGTCTTAGAAAACAAAGAAAAACCATCCATTGTCTACACAATGTTTAATAAAATTAATCATAATGGTTTTAAAATCGATGCAGAAATGAAATATTTTGATAGTTTTTATAAATAACAACTATCTTTCATTTTGAAACTTAATTCCACCTTTGCTTCTAATTAAATCTAATAATTCCATTATATATTGCGTTTCATCTAAAGGCATTGATAAGGATTCTATCATGCTTTTTTTAATACAATCATAAAATTCTATCCATTGATATTCATAGCCTGTCAAATTATTATCAGCTTCAAATGTTTTTATTAATTTTGGTGGACGATCATTAGAATAAATTTCAACTTTACGAGGATTATTAACATTATCAAATTTTATATATCCATTTGTTCCATATATATAACTAACTAAATCCATATTCGATAACATTGAATTAATAGTTATTGCTCGTTCATTTTCGCCAAGACTAAATTTAAGAATGTCTAAATTATCAACTCCACTATTTGATAATTGAGTATTAACATCAACAATTTTCATATCTTTTTTTGAAAACATTCTTACAAAATTAATTGGATATACGCCACAATCAAGTAAAACACCTCCACCTAATGGATCTTGCATACGCTCTAAATCAAAAATTTTATAACCAATATTAGATAAATATAAATAAGGTTCACCAATAACATTATTTTTTAATTCTTCCATAACAGTTTTATTAAGAGACATAAATCTCGTCCATATAGCCTCAGCTAGAAAAACTTTGTTTTTCCTAGCTAGATCAATCGCTTCTCTCGATTCTTTTGAATTAATAGTAAAAGGTTTTTCGCAAACTACATTTTTGTTATTTTTAATTGCAAGAATCATAGTTTCAAAATGTAATTTTGCAACAACCGAAATATAAACAACCTCGACTTCATTATCTTTTACAAGTTCTTCATAACTTCCATAAGCTTTTTTAAAACCAAACTCATTTTTGAATAAATTTGCACGTTCAAAATTACTTGCACTACAGGCATATAATTCAAAATTATTCATATTTTTTAATACTTCCGCCATTTTTTTAGCCATTTTTCCACAGCCAATAAATCCAATTTTCATATATAACTTCCTTTACGATTTAACTAATATAATGTTATCATACTTAAAGTATGAAGAAGGAATTTTTTATGGAAGAAATAAAATTAAGTAAAGATAAATCACTAGTAAATTTAGCAAATTCAATTTTAAAACATTTTAATTGCTTAACATATCATGATTCAATTCCTGAAATTGACGAAGTAATAAAAAATTCAAAAAAACAAAAAATTTGTTTATTTTTATTTGATGCTCTTGGTAAATATATTCTAGAAAAATATAAAGATGACGCTCCTTTTTTATATTCTCATCGCTATTTAACAATGTATAGTGTTTTCCCACCTACTACAGTTGCATGCACAACATCAGTCACAACTGGGAAATATCCGATTGAAACTGCTTATTTAGGATGGACACAATATTTTAAGGATTTAGATAAATATATTGATATTTTTCCATCAACATACATAAATGAATCTTCGCCTGATTTCCCTTCAGAAAAACTTGGGTTTAACGTTCAAGAAAAATTATTAAAAGTAAATACTATATTTGACGATATTAATAAAAAATATGGCAAAATAGTTGCTGTTCCAATCCAATCTTTTAACTACAAAAAATGCGATATTACTAATGAAGAATCTAATTTATTATGGGCTGAGGCTGTTGATAAATCGCTTTCGCAAAATTTATTTACATATGCATATAATGTTTTTCCTGATTCATATATGCATGAATATGGTATTGATGATATTCATGTAAAAAATGTTATTAAACAAATCAATGATATTGTTGAAAATTTGGTTAAAAAACATAAAGATACTCTATTTATTGGAATAAGCGACCATGGAATGATTGATGTAAAAGAAATTGACATAAACAATATTCCTGGCTTTACTGATACTCTAGAAAGAAAATTAATTGCAATAGAAAAACGTTTTTCATCTTTTTTCGTAAAAGATGAAAAGAAATTTTTAGAAATTTATAATTCAAATCCAATTTTAAAAAAACATTTTATGTTAATAACAAAAGATGAAGTATTAAATAAACACTATTTTGGTTATAGTGAAAACATCAATAAATTTGCTTTAGAAACAATTGGTAACTATCTATTAATTGCATTAGATGAATATTATTTATCAGATAAAGCAAATAAAATACATTTTAAAGGACATCATGCAGGATTATCTAAACAAGAAAGAGAAATATATCTACAAGTTTATAATGCATAATAAAATAAATGAAGTATAAACCAAAAATGTGAATTCTCAAAGTAAATTCCGTTTATTCTTTAAATCCTGCTTTTAGTCTAAGAATAGTACAATTAATATATCCTGTTGGCTAAAAGGAAGTTTAAGATGTCACTTTTAACAGAAGAAAACAGGAAAAAAATTAGTTCCATGCTTGCTCATGGTAATAAATGCTGTGAAATAGCTGAAGAAATTGGATGCGATCCAACAACAATTGCAAAAGAAATAAAACGAAACAGAATTATTTCTAAAGATGCTTCAAGCGGTCAAAATAAATTCCTATGTAGCAAAATTGATAAATGGCCATATGTGTGTGGAATATGCAAAAATAAGCATATAGATTGTAGCTTTATGCAAATGAGATATGATGCAAAATTGGTCCAAAAGAAATATGAGGCAAAACTTCATAATTCTAAAAGAGGAATTAATCAAACAAAAGAGGAATATGATCAATTAGTAGAAACAATCAAAGAAGGAGTTAAAACAAAAAGATCTGTTTACGCTTCAATAAAAGCTAGTAAAATTGATGTATCTTTACCGACAATATATCGATATATTTCTGAAAAAAAGGTTCCAATCTCAAAAATGGATTTACCATATGCTGTCACATATAAGAAAAGAAAGAGAAAAATAAAAGAGTACGATTACCCTAATAGTCAAATAGATAGGAGCAATCGTACTTATTTAGACTATCTTTCTTATATAAAGACTAGAAGCAACGAAATTACAGTCCAAATGGATTTCCTTGGCTCTATAAAGTCGGATAGCAAATCTATTTTATTATTAATACTTCTACAAATACACTTTATTTTTCTATATATAATTGTAAACAAGAATTCATTTAAAGCTGTTGAAACATTTAATTCAATTGAAAAGTTAATAGGATACAAAAAGTTTTGCAAGATAATTCCATCAATACTAACGGACAGAGATCCAAGCTTTTCAGACATTCAAAGAATAGAGTTTTCAAAAGAATTAGGAACTCAAAGAATATATCTATTCTTTTGCGATGAATTTAAAAGTAATCAAAAGGAGTCAGTGGAAAATACGAATAAGCAAATTAGAAAATTCTTTCAAAAAGGAAAATGAATAAACAATTATAATCAAGAGTAGGTAACCTAATTACAAAGGCAATAAATGAAACACCACTTTTTTTACTAGATGGTCATTCGTCTAAAGAAGCATTTGCACTATTATTCGATTTAGAAACATATACTAAATCATTATTCGGTGAGTAAATAATTAACAATCCAACAAAAAACCGGAAATTAGTCTAAGAAACTGAATTTACTATTAGTTTTTAGCATGCTCAAAATCTTAAAATAACAACTTTTCTCGTAGTAAATTCAGTTTTGTAGTAAAAAAATGTATTTAGTATAATAAAAAAATAACAATTCAAAAAACTGAATTTGGTTTCAGAATTTACGAATAACTTAATAAAAAAATTATTTTTCTTTTTTCTTTTTTCCCTTAGCGAGATGTCGAGGATAAAAAGAGATAAGCCATTTAGTAACAAACCCTAAAATAATAGGTTCAACGTTATTAATAATAATTAAATATAATTCAAACGAAGGCAAATAAATGTTCATTAATAAAGTGAATACGAAAGTGATTATATAGTAGATTCCCCACATTAAACTAATTATTTTATTAGTAACTAAAAATAAAGGATTATTATAATATGTTTCATCATAATTATTAATTGAATAATAAGCTGAAAGAGATAGTTTAAAAAATATTGATATTAGCCAACATAATCCAAACATTAAATAAGGAATTGAATTTATATAAATTGCAGCTTTATCTAAGAAAACTAAAGAAATTAAAGCAAAACAGATATTAAAACATAATGAAATATAATCATAAATAATTTTCTTAGTTTTAAACATTATTAAATAAAATACTGCTATTAAAGAAATACTAGCAATAGCTCCATAATAATTATCAATTGGTAAAGCAATAAAATTAATAATAAACGGAATAAGGAAATTAAGCATCGAAGTCTTACTTTCTTTTTTATTAGCTTCAATATTTTTAATTGTACTATTATTGAAGCCAAAATATTTATTCCAATTTATCATTGTATTAAAATCACCTTCAACTTTATATAATCCTTTAAATAAAGCCTCATCGCCACTATACTTTTTACTAGCAATATCTTTCCATACAGTGATTGGTGTTGTGATTATTGTATCAGGTTTACTAAATTCATCTTTTTTAACTATTGGTCCATCTTTAGTTAAAATAATTTGATAATTTTTATTAATATCACTATATCTCATTTCAATAACTAAATCCTTATTTGGATAATTATTTTTATTATATAAATTTGCCATTTGTTTAGTAAAAATCAGTGCAGAATCAGCATCATTTTTTTGATTTTCATCATCTTTGCTTACACCCCAACTATCATCGGCCCATTTTTCATAAACTTCTTTTGGATATAAATCAACACTTAATTTATCTAATAAATCTTTACTAACATTATTAGTTGTTATAAACTCAGTCCCGGCATTCTTAACATCGCTTAAATAAAGATCAGTTCTATCTTTAAGTTCAGGAATATTAAATAATTCTCCTTGCCCAACAAATAATTTTAAATAATTATCTTTACCACAAATATGATTAAACATTGAAATTACAGCATCATAATTTTGTCTAGAAGTATAAAATCCACAAGTAGAAATTAATATAAATTTTTGATGTGACTTATCATATCTAGATGGATGAGCACCTAAACCTACTCCCCCTTTATTTTCTACCATAAATGGAAGATTTAATGGTAATTCACGGTCTATAAAATCTTTCATTAAACCAGGAACACTAAAATAATAAAGAGGAAACGAATAAATAATATAATCAGCGTTTTTAAATAATTCTAAATAATTATTCATATCATCTTTAATTACACATTTTCCAGGAGTAACCTTCCAACAAGAAAAGCAACCTAAGCAATGTTTTAAATTACTATTACTTAAATTAATAACATCAATCTTCGAATTATTATTAAAATTTAATCCACTAACAAAGGCATTAGTGACCTTCATTGTATTACTACGATTCCCTTTAGGTGATCCATTAATAACTAAAATATTCATGAAATAATTTTAAATTAATGTTAATTAAAAATTTGTAAATTTATTGTAAATATTATTTTTTAATTCATTACTTAAAAAAGTATATATATTTTTGCCAATTGGATGCGGAAAAAACTTGGACTATAATAATGAAGACACGTCATTCTCAAACTTAAAAACGAAAAATAGCTTATTATTTTTCAAATAAAAAATCTGACACTACTAGAAGCATCAGACTTAGCATTCGAATTTGGCAAAGAATTATGACCTTGATACTTTCGACACCCTTACGCTAATTTTGCGACACCCCTATATATAAACCGACACCCTAGTGCAAAAAAGCGACACCCTTAGAGAAAACGACACCCCTATCGATATTTAGAAAAGTATTGCTCTTCACCATTCTTCCTAGCTTTGATGGCTTCGCTTTTAGTTTTATATCTACCAAGGCAGTGATTTTTATTTTGAAAAGTTATCTGAGCAACCCATAAGCCTTTAGTGGAATCATATGAAACACCAGTAACTCCTGACTTATTGTTTTTATTCACTTTCCTATCTTTCTTAATGGATGACTTTCTAGTTCCATCAACTAATCCACTATCTAGATTTTTAACATTGGCTCGATTTTCTTTATTCTTACATCCACAAGATACGGTCGTTCCATTTCTAAGTGAGGCTGTATCAACAAAGCACGTGTTCCCACAATCGCATAGGTACTTCCAATAATTCTTTCTATTTTTAGTATAAGCAAACTCTACTACTTGAAGTCTAGAAAACCTTTGACCAGTTAGATCAACTACTCGATGTTTTAAACAACCACAAGATTTGGTGTGTCCGCTATGGAGTTTGCTAATGGTGAGCTCTATTTCATTACCACAATCACACCTACATCTAACTATGCGAGTTGAATGGTATCTTTTACTTGTTTCTTCAATTACTATTAATTTTCTATAACGACTACCTATTTCACTTCTTATCATTATTACCACCCAAAACAATTATACCCTATTTCTATACAAAAATAAAAAGCCGAGAATCACTCCTCAGCTTCAACCTTAATTTCAACACCGCTTCGAAACCTAAACGTTATGGATTTGTCTTTATGAACGATAGCATTTTCAACTAGCAAGTTCCAGAGCGGTTCATTAAACTCTACCATCTCTTCTTTATGATTTTTTATGTCTTGAATAAACTTTTCTATTCTTATTGCTTTTGCATTTTTTTCTTCTTTTTGGCTTACTAGTTTATCGTAATCAGCTTTTAATAAATTATACTTTTCTTCTAGTTCTGCATACTTTTTATAATAACTAAGCTGATCTTGAGGTTTACTAGCATTACTTTTCACTAAACTTTCAACATCACTAATAACCGTTTTTATTTCTTTATCTTTTTCTCTAATTTTGTCTTCAAGTTCATCGATATCACAAAGAGCATTTTTAACTTCATTTAAATCATCTATATACTTTCCCTTCTTATCCATTAGTTGAAAGTATGCCTTCATAAACATTGATTTAATTTCTTCTTCACTCAAATGAGGAGTTTTGCATCTTTTTTCTTTGCTAAGATTAAACTTATTATTGCATTGCCAGATTACTTTTCTTCCTTTATCAGTAGAGTGCCACACTTTTCTACCATAAAACGCTCCACAATCTTCACATATGAGCTTACTACTAAAGCATAATTTTCAAATTGATATTTTGAACCTATTTTTTTTCTTCTTTTCATCTCATCTTGTACCATTTCCCACTCTTCTTTAGGTATGATGGCTGGATGAGAATTTTTAACATAATATTGAGGAATCTCGCCTTCATTTTTCTTTGTCTTATGTCCTAAAAAATCGATAGTAAAACTTTTTTGAAGCAAGGCATCTCCTTTATATTTTTCATTAGTTAAGATACCTTTTACAGTTGAAATCGACCATTTTGTTCCTTTATTTTTATTTGGCTTACCATAATTGTTTTCATCTAAATATTTAGCAATTTCAACGATAGAATGTCCATCAAGATACAATCTATAAATTACTCTGATAGTTTTGGCTTCTTCTTCATCAATTTCAATTTCACCATTCGGACCTTTTTTATAGCCAAGAAAGTTATTAAAATGCATCGAGAACTTACCGTCAGCAAATCTCTTTCTTTGTCCCCAAGTTACATTTTCACTTATCGACCTAGATTCTTCTTGAGCTAGACTCGACATTAAAGTAATTAATAACTCTCCTTTAGAATCGAAAGTATAGATATTTTCTTTTTCAAAGTAGCACTCAACATTATGTTCTTTTAGTTTTCTAATATTAACTAAACTATCGACTGTATTACGAGCAAATCTAGAGACTGATTTTGTGATGATCAGGTCAATTTTACCATCTAAGGCATCAGCGATCATTTTATTAAAGCCATTTCTATTTTTAGTATTTGTTCCACTGATTCCTTCATCGGTATAAACATCAACAAACTCCCAATCAGGTCTAGATTTAATATAGCGACTATAATAATCAACTTGAGCTGAATAGGATGTGGCTTGTTCATCGCTATCGGTTGATACTCGAGCATAGGCTGCAACTTTTCTTTTTGTTAATTGATTCTTTGGCAGTCTTGTTTTTGGATTTATAGTAGCTTCTATTTTAGTTACTTTAGGCATAATAATTTAATAACCCCCTTCTTCTTGCTTCTTCTTTCATTTCTTCCGTCCACGATTCTTTTCTTGACTTAAACTCAAAATGATAGGTTTTCTTTTCTCCGTTTTTGAATATAAAATCTAGGTCTTTTGAATCATGAACCATAATTTGTTCTAATGGCTCTAGACTCTTTTCAGTTACTTCATCTATATCTAGAGCGAGTTTTGTAAGTTCATAAAGCGTATCTTCTCTAAGTGATAAGGCTTGATTACACTTTTTACCTTTTCCAACAACAAACTGACCACATATCCAATAGATGCGATACTTATTTTTCTTTCTAAGATAATTCTTTCCGCAACTAGCACATTTAATTAAACCAGCAAAAGGCGAGTAATTATTCTCTTTGGTAGGTATATACTTTTCATTCCTTTGTTTAAATGTTGCCTGGGCTCTTTCATAAAGTTCCTTACTGATAATTGGCTCATGACTTTCTTCAACATAATACAAAGGGTATCTTCCATCGTTTTCTTTATGGTGTGATATAGGGTTCATTTCTTGAGAATATTTACCAAGCATCAACTCGCCAGTATAAATGATGGATCTTAAAATATTTCGCACACTATATCGTATCCATCCATTAGCTTTTGGAGCAGGGATATTGAGTTCGTCAAGTCTATTGACTATTTGATGAGTTCCTAGTCCTTCATCTAAATAAAGATGATAAATGAGTCTTATGACTTCAGCTTCTTTTTGATTCACCACTAGCTTGCCATCAATAACATCATAGCCATATATTTTGTGAAGTCCCCAAATCTTACCGTCTTCAAAAAACTTATTTACTTTCCATCTTACATTATTTGACATCGACTTAGCTTCCTCTTCAGCAAATCCAGCCAGTAAAGAAAGCATTAACTCACCATCGTTAGATAGACTATGAATCTTCTGCTCTTCAAAATAGACATCGATATTTAATTTTTTTAAAAGCCTTGTCGTTTGAAGTAAGAGCGTGGTGTTTCGAGCAAATCTCGATATTGACTTTGTAATTATCATATCGATTTTATGTGCCTTACAATCTTCAATAAGGCGATTGAATTCAGGTCTATTAACCTTAGTGCCACTTATTCCTTCATCTGCATAAGTTCCTACATAGATCCATTCATCGTTTTTAGCAATGTAATCTTGATAATAGGATACCTGGTTCGATAAGGAATGGAGCATGGCATCTTTTTCAACTGAGACTCGACAATATGCAGCGACTTTTTTCTTATGAACTAAGGACGGCATACCGAGTCTTTTTTCAATGCTTTTTTCTTCCATTTTCTTTATACCTCCTTAGTCATATACATCACTCTAAACGGCTAGGAATTCAACCCATCATCGACATAAATAGAACTAGGTTTGATACTATATTTTTTTCTTAAAACTCTACCCATCTTATTTAGGTCGTTTTCTGATAAAATACCTAAGTTTTGCATTGTTTTTATTAAATTCATGGCAATTTTATAATTCTCTAAATTCTCTCTATAAAGCACTATTTCCATCATCTTTCTTACCTCCTTTATAACGGTATGTAATATAACATTGATGCGAACAAAATACTTGATTCTTATTCCATTTAGAGTTAAATATCTTGCCACAGCACTTGCACGTTAGATTTTCACCATGGATTTTGCCTTCTTTTTTATAAAGTTCGTTATAGTATTTACTCTTGCAACTATCGGAGCAGAACCTCTTTTTCTTATGATGATTTAAACAAGAAACAGGTAAGCCACAATAAGCACAATGGATGCAGTTCGAGCAATTCATACAATCGATATTATTTCTTCGGCAAAACGAACTAACCTGGCTTTTTGATATATTTAAAAGTTCCGCTATTTTTCCATAACCATAACCTTCACTCCTTAAGGCTTTAATTTTATTTTTCATAATAATGTCCATATGAAGTTACACCTCCTCAATACCATTGGTGCAAAATGAGGATTTTTTTTGATATATTTTGAATTTTTTATTTTTTATGTTTTCTTTACTTCAACAACAAAAAAAGACTCCACCAATTAAGGCAGAGTCATAAGGTTAAAGTTCATTACTGATATGAATTTCAATTTGCTTTTGCTCATTTAGAAATATTGATGTCACTAAGTGTTCTAGCCATTGATAGCATATTTTTCTTATTGAGCTTTCGTTTCCATAAGCAGTTAGATCAACATCAATATTTTTCACTAGCACTTCTTGATTCCCTTGAAGATTAAAGAGCAATGTTTCAAGAGTTATAGATGGAATTTTATACATTTTTATTGCCTCCTTAAAATCATTATAACCTATGAATTTTTAAATCCTGGTTAGTCCTACTTTAATGGCAAAATCATCTAAATTCATCTTAAAGAAATCTCATAATCATCTTAAGATTCTATCAAATTCATGAATTCATAAAACGCCTATATTACTAAGTAATATAAAGAAATTTGTAGCGTGTTTATTTTCTTTTCTATTCTCTTTTTCTTGACAGTAAATATTTTAAGCCTATCACCTAAACTCAGAATTTTCTAAAACTCCTACATAAAATACGCTATTATTCTTATATGAACTATACCTTTGATGGATTAAGAAAATATCTAGTCGAGCACTGCATATCAAAAAAGGAATTAGCAGAGATTACTGGCTTATCATTATCAACCATTAACCGAGTCTTAAACAATGAAAATATCAGACTTCAAACCGCTTTTAAGATATGCGATGCTCTAGGAATAAGTATTAGTGACGCTCTTTTTGATGAAGTAAAAGCCTAGTTCTTTAAGGTGTTAATACTTGCTTCAATTTGAGTAGTAAGCCAGGTATCGATATCACCAAAGTTACTTTTTATATACTCTTTTACATCATTACTAAGTTGATTTAAAACGATCTCTTTTGCTTTATTAAGAGCGATGAGTTGAGCATCTTTATTAAAACTTCCTTCTTTCTTTAAGGCTTCTACATAAGTTTGAAAGACACATTTTACTGCATCTAAAACAATAGTTGTTGCTTCCGTTAAATATTTAGAAGTCTTTTCATTATCGATTTTACCAGAAATCCATTTGATAAGTTTAGATCCAAGTAAAGTGATAAGAGGAATAATTACTGCTGTCACTACACAGCTTAAAACGTTAAGTAAAATTTCATTCATGATTTTTTCCTCCTTTTATCTCTTCATGAAGTTCCGTAATTCGTTTATGTGCATTCTTAGTGGACTCTTCCACTTTAATTAAACGGTTAGAAAGATCAGTATATCGCTCTTCAAGATGGTTTAAAGACTTCTCTATCCTATCAATTGAAGACTTGATATAGCCGATTTCACTAAGCATTACACCTTCATTTTTACCAGCATCCTTATTGTCTCTTTTGTCATTTCTTCTAAAAGCTAAAAAAGCAAATAAAATGCTAGAGATTGTCCCTAGCACTGAGATGATGGTTAAGGCGATTGATGAACTATCCATAAGTTAACACCTCCTTAAATTCATATATATCTTTTAAGTATTCTTCTATTTTCTTTAAGAATTCATCTTTTCTATTTTTATCATCGTAATGGAGTTTTAAATCCATCATTTCTTTATAATATTCAGGGGCGATATCAAGAGTGAACTTACCTGTCTTTTTATAGTTTTCGATTTGTCCTTTCATTCTTATAACGTGATAAAATTTCTTAGCCATTTCTGTTAATCCGTTAAAACAAAACATGTGGTAATTATAGAAATTATCTAAAAAGCCATGCAAAACCCCATTAAAATCTTTATTTTTGAATTCGTTATATTCTTTTTCGTAGTTCGGATTTAAATAAACTAATGTGGCAGGAAGAGATAAAACATCATCGAGAAAACATTGCTTATAAAATGGATAATCGTTATCTTTGTTATAGCGTTCAGTAATAGCATTTTTTGGATAGATGAATAAATCCATATTGTTATAACTTGTTTGAAAGACCTTGTGAAATCCATCTACAAAGACTACTAAATCAAAGTCGCTCTTATCACCAACAAAGCTGTTATAGGCAACGCTTCCACCAAAATAGATAAACATCACTTCAACTGATGGAAGGATACCTTTTATGTCTCTAGCGATTTTGTTTTTATCGATGTTTTTAAGCAAGGCATCTCTTTTTAAAGTTAACTCATTTATCATCTATAGCCTCCTCAAATCCGACTACATTTTCTCTTAACCACTTATAGCCAACTTCTAAAACATTACCTGTAAAAAAGTTTTGATAGTCCTCTTTAGGCACCAGAATGTCTATGCTATCAATTGGATCACACCCCTTATCTCTTTTTTCTTTATCTAAATATGAACCGACGCAGATAATCACTTCTTTATCCAAAGCATTAAGTGAAATATTTGTAATCCTATGGTAATTTAAATCCACGCCAAAACTAGACTCTAATTTTTTAGTAATCGCCATTATTCTATCCTCCTATGATGTTGCACTACTTGTTGTCGTAGTCGATAGTGTATTCGTATTTATACACATTATTCCCTTAATGCATCTAATATAAACGTATCCTGTTTGATAATTAACTGCCATCTCTCCCATTTTCGTTAAGGCGGTAGTTGTTGGTACTCTAAGACCTCTTTTGATCATGATAGTTGCCATTAATAAGTACCTCCATCAATCGTTGAGCCAGGATGATACACCTTAGTGCCATCAATAGCTAAATAAAACTTTTTAACAAAGAAGGATTCATAAAATTCATGAACGTCAAAGTTAACCATGATGGCATTTGTGATAGCATTATCTCTAAACTCTTGTTGGCTAATAAATACACTTCCAGCACTAGTATCAATTTCAGAGGAATAGATGTGACTTAAGAGTTGAACTTGAGCATCGGTTAAGTGTTTATTGCTATTTACGTGGGTATTAAACGTTGATGTTGAAACGCCTCCTAACTCACTAAGAGAAATATTCACTGCTCCAGTCTTACCATTTACTGAGCTAACCTTATCAGCTGGGGTTTTAAGTTCAGTCCAGTTTGAAAGAGTGTTATAAGGATTAGATTTTAAAATAAAGGTCTTTGATAGGTCGTTACGAATACAAATATCACCGACCTCAGCATTTGATAAAGCGATCATTTCACTATCAGAGTTAGCCACAAAGGTATTAGTGATAGCGATGCTTGGAATAATATCAGGAGAAAGGTAACCATCACTATGAACATAAGGAATACACCCTTCTGCATCTCCTACATTAAATCTTGAAGCTGTGCCAAGTTCTAACGCTGTTGTAGCATCTTCAATCATGCCAATCAATTTATCTTTATTAACGAATTCAAAATAATCAGTCACTGCTAAAGGTGCTGAACTTGATGCCGTTTTATCTTTTTTAGCGATATAAAGATTACCACCATTTAAATCGATTAATGGCTCACCTTGTTTTACTGATCCTGTACTACCGATAAGTGGACCGTTTCCTGATGTAGTTTTTCTTCTAAGTTGTATTGTTGCCATAATTTTTTCCTCCTAAAAATGTGCATATAGTTTTTTGATATTATGAGTTGACTCTTCAACCGTGATGAATAAAAAGTTACCACTACGCTCAATGGATCCTTGATAGTCCGTTCCTAAATAACGATAGCCAAAACTAATCGCCGTAGTCCCTTTTAATAAATCTAAAGAAATAGAAATGATGTTATTACAAAAAGCAAAGGAAAGAATGACCGAATCTTTACTCATCACACTGGTTATATCAAACTTTATCGTGTTGTTTGACCTGCTATATTGATAGAAAACGACATATTGAAGTCCATGTTGCTTTGACTTAATCGTCGAGTTTAAAGTGTTTACTTCTTGTTTTAATGCATCCGATAACTTCTCACTCGTATTTGTTAATTCTTCTTTATTCGTAGAAATATAAGAGATGCAAGACTTATCTAAAGTGAGCGTAGTTGTTGTTTTAGAGTAGCCTACGAGTGGTAATTCAAACACTCCGTCCTGCTCTAATAAGTCTTCTTGAGTAAGAGTAGGATAATTACTTGAAGTTCCTTCGTGAAGTAAAATCTCAGCTTTGTTATTGATTGTATCTACCTTTAAAACCACGTAGCCTTTCTTAGTTTCATTTAAAGTAATAGTGATCGATGTGCCGTTTTCGATATATACTCTTCTTCCATAAACTGAAACAAAGCCATCTTTAAAGGTGATACTTCCATTACTTGCACTTGCCTCACAAGCATTACCTAAATCTTTAAATATTCCATTTGTTTTATTTGTTAAATACCAATTGAAATAAGCGTCGTTTTTTGCCGTGTTGAGCGCTTCATCAAAGGTTAATTTTGTTACTGCCATTAGTATTGTCCTCCATCTAAATTTACTAAATTTGTCGATACATTGATGGTCGTTCCACTATCTTGACCACCTTTACTTAGCATTTTAATTTTGTCAGTTAGCGAGTTTCTTTGCTCACCTAAAGTCAAGGTGCAACTAGAAAAAGTGTTCTTATACTTAATCTGAGTAAGCATTGTCATATAGGTTCTTTTTGGAGCATAGAACTCAATAAAATACCCAACAAAAATATTCGCTAAAGGAATGAAGATTTTATTAGTTCCATCAAGTTCAAAGGTTATTTGATGATCTTGACTAGAATTAATCATCTTCTCTTGTGCTTTTGTTATTAAATTTTCATATTCATTATCCGCATAAAAAGCAGAGTAGACATTGACGTAATTAAATCGATTTTCACTTTCCTTATCTTCACTTATAGTTCCATCTTTAAGCAAATAAAAACATCTCTCATCCTTATGTGTTTCATTATCAGCTTTCGGATAAAAGATGCATTTATTAACTGTGTTATCTTCGCTCTCTTTAATTGTTAAATTACTGATCGCTTTAAAGTCGTGTCGCAGTTTAACTAGATGACTTTCTTCTTGTATGATGATTTCAATATTTACAAATCTTCCTCTTAAAAATTTAACTTTATAATGCAAAATGATGCCATAAGTTTTACTCACCATTTCAATCAAGTCTTCAATTTTAATCAAAGTGTCATCATTATAATTTAAGTTACCTTCTACACTAGATAATTGCTTAATTCTAAGATATTTTAGATTTTGCTTATCATCGCTATTTTCAATGAATGCTTTTTTTATGGTGTTTGCTAGTAATAAGCAAATATCACCAGAAAAGGAAGAAATCGGAACTTCAATATTAAATATTTCTTTAAAGTCATTAAGTTGTATTTTGCTTGTTTTATCTTTATTTTGAGTGATCAATTGTAAGATTCCAATATAAGAGAGTTCTCCTTCTTTTAAAACCACAATATCACCGACACTAGCATTGATCGTTTCTTTGTTAGCGACAAAATTCGACTTCTGTTTGACTACGCTATCAATGATGATTTCAAACTCATTCGAGACATAAGCGTTATCCTTATATGTTAAGGTGCCTCTATCTAAAAATATAAGTTTCATATCTAATTTCCTAAGTATCCTTCAATCATCGTAATTGAGCATTTAGGCGTAGTCTCAGTGTTTGGAATAAAAGTAATCTCATGCTTACCTCTACTTAAAAAGATAAAGTTATCACATGAGAAATCTTGATATTCATAAGCATCGATGGTTTCTTCATTTTCAGTGATGGTGATTTGTTGTCGAGTAGGAAAGGCATCAACCACTATCCTACAATTAGATGACTCATAATATATTTTTAACTTAGCTTCTTCGATTCCGTCCTTAGTAACAATCACTTCTGGATTATTCACATCACCTTCAATAATTATCTTTAAAGGAGCTGGTGCATATCCATTATTTGTAATCTCTAATTTTCCTTTTGAAGAGTTGCTATAAGTGTAAGGATAAGTAAAAGGATAAATCTTACCAGTTCTAGAGACATTGATTACTACATCGCTAACGACATCTTTATACCAATAAGAGAGCTTCTTCATCTTTAAATCCGAAGTCAATGCTCCACCTTCAATTTGAGTTTTTGATAAGGATTCAATCTCAACATAAGTGTATTTAGTGTCGACACTCGTGTAATATAAAACAAGTTCACTAGAATCCTCAATAAATTTCAAAAACCCTTTAAAACCCTTATAATTTTCTAAAAATACAAGTTTAAAAGCGATCTCTTGTTGAGGATTCTTCTCTTCGATTTTCTTATAGAGATTATCATAATCAAAGTAAGTGATTTCTTTTTCAAAGCCTAAACCTGAGACGCTGGAAATGAGAACCTTAGAATGGTAATCAAAATAAAAAATCTCACCTTTCTCATTTTGTAAATAAAACTTTCTCATAGATAATTACCTCCTAAGGCTTCATTGACTGAATCGACATCAAATTCACTAGAACTCGTGTTGATCGTGACATTATTTGTTGTGTTATTCGTAGTTTGATTTGAGCTATTTGAATTACCACCAAGATGAAATGTATCTTTAAACCAATCAACTGCTGAATCAAAAAGATCCATAAGCCAGCCGACAGTATGATCAATAATCCACTCAACCGCTTCAATGATGGCGTTTAATATAGAAAAAATAGGTTCTAAAATCGCATAGAGCATCTCAAGGACTGGTGCGATTACTCTTTGAATTACATTTGCTATCAGTTTTAAGGCTGGATTTAAGGCTTGGATTATTCTTCCTATAACATCAAGTACGACTTTAATTGGTAACAAAAGCGTATCTAATAAAGGCTGTAAAAGTCCCATTAATGTATTTATTACTTCCATTACCAAATCAATAATTGGCATTAAGGCTTCTCCAACCGTCTCAATGATGTCCCAGATAGGTTCGATGATTTGAACTAATAGCTCTCCAATTTCTCCAATGATCTCTTTAAAAGTCTCTGATTGAGATAAAGCAACTACGAGTAAAGCGATTAAAGCACCAATTCCTAAAGTGGCAGCATTTATTCCTTCTCCAGCAAAAAATCCGCTTGTTCCAACACTAGTTAAAGCAGTCGATAAACCTTTTACTACAGGCACTAAAGCTGTCACTATCTTAATCGCTGGACCAACAATCGCAATCATTCCACCAATCACTAAAATGGTCTTTTTTGTAGTGTCATTCTTGTTGGCTAGCTTATTTGCCCATTCACTGATTTTTGGAATAAGACTCTCTTTTACATAACCTAAAAACTCAGTTAAGATAGGAAGTAAAATTTGAGCGACTTCGACACCTAATGTTTGAAGCTGTTGTTTCACTCGATCTAATTCATCGTTGAATGCTGCACTTTTTCTCACCTCTTCATCAGTAATAATCCCTAAAGAAAGACACTCATTTTTAAAATTCTCTATTTCTTGACTTGAAGCGGATAAAAGTTGTTGTAAATCAGTGCCAATTTTATCGCCAAAAATATCATTAGCTATGCCAACTCTTAAAGTTTCATCTTCTAAACTAGATAGGGCATTACGGATAATATTAAAGGCTTCATCTACACTCTTCCCTTTTAATTTATCATAGGTTATTCCTAGCTGTTCTAAAGCTGATGTTGCAGTTGATGTATTACCACTTGCTAAATCACCTAAAAGAGAATTCGTTTTGATAAAAGCCTTTTGAAGTTGCTCGTTATCGACTGCTAAAAGTTTAGCTACATAGTTCCACTCCTGAAGTGATTTTACTGAGATTCCTAAGTTTTGAGCTAAATCACCTAATTCATCAGCAGTTTCAGCACTTTTCACAGTCAAGGTCGTTAAAGCTGTAAATGCACCAATGAGAGGAGCAGTCACATATTTAGTTAAGTTCGTGCCTAATTTAGAAAGTTTAGAAAGGTCAACACTACCTAAAGAGTTAATTTTCTCACTTGTTTTATTAAGCTCATTATTTAACTTTGAAATGTCAGCTTCCGTGTATTCAACGTTTCTTCTTAACTGGTTATATTCTTTTTCTGATATCTCGCCAACCTTTAAGGCTTCTTTAGCTTTTTCTAATTGTTCATTTTGATTTTGAAGTTTCTTCTTCGTGGTTTCTAAAATAGAGTTTAATGTCTCTTGTTTTTTCTTCCATAAATCGACATTAGAAGAATCATAGCGAAGAGAGGTATTGATGGCTTTTAAATCTTTTTGCTGTTCTTTTAAATTGGCTTTAATATTGTTAAGTTCGTTTTGTAAATCTTTACCATCGAGAGTTAATTTGATGTTTATTCCTCTTATAGTCTCTGCCATAATACCTCCTTTCTAAATAAAAAACCTATCGATATCTGTTTGACTTGCTCTTCTATTTCCACTTTCTTCACCATGTATTTCTCGCTCAATTTGGATAAGCTCAACATATGTAGAAATATCAAAGTACCTGCTATCATCAATCGATAAGCCTAATTTACCTAAATTAAAAATTATATTTGCTGTAAACGAATGCTTACTCGCTTCGAAACGTCTCTCCTTTATTTCCTTTGTTATCGGTTTTTAAGAGTTCAACAATCGCATTTGAAAGTCTTTGAAGCAAGCTAACATCACTTAAAATTCCTAAATCAAATCTCTTCAAGAAATCATCAAAAGTCTCACCATCTTTAGGATTAGTTAAAATGAAAACGATCCTAAAAATTACTTCCAAGACTTCTGTGATATTATTTTCTTTGACCTCTTCTATTTTTTTGATGTCGTTAAAGAGCTCGCTTCCAAACCTATTACGATAATTGATAAGGGAGTAAAGAGATGATCTTAAAACGAGCTTTTCACTACCAATTTCTACTACTTTTTCCATAGACTTAAGCTCCTAAAGTTGGTAAGGTTACAGTTTTAAAGAAGTTCTCATAGTTTGTATCACCTTTTGAAGCGATAACTCTTAAGACTTCTTTATCGTTGATTTCAATTGGTCGAGCAGTAATAGTTAAAGAGACACTATTTGCTTCAATGCTATCGGCTTTCGATTTCGTTGATTGTCCGACTGGGGTTGCCGTGCATAAGAAATACCACACTCTCCTAGCCTTACTATCACCTTGAATCTCATAACCTAAAGCAAAAGTCTTCACTTCAGCATTAGTGACTTCAATTAAGTTTTTATTGCTATCTTCAACATAGCCAAAAATATCCTTTTTAAACTCGTCAGATAGTTCAGTTAATTTTAATGTAATGGTTGCTCCACTATTAGAAACTAAAGTGTGAAATATCTTATCATCAGCATAGACTTGACTTGTTCCACCAACCATCTCAGTTGAGAATTCCTGAGCGCCGATTAACTCTTTAGGTGTAGCAAAAGTCCAAGATTCACCATCATTAGTTGCCAAAGCATAGTGAACATTACGTAATCCAAAAGTTATTTTATTAGCCATCTATAAATTCCTCCATTTCTATTTCATAGACTGTATTTATTGTGTCGTTATCGTTTATATATTCGCTTGTAAGAGTAAAAGATATGTCATTTTGTTTAAGAGTTTCTTCGAGTTTCTTTGAAAGAGTATCCATGGTCTTTAAATCTATAGTGATTAAATTGACCTGATAATGTGTCACTCTTATTGCTTCCCTATCATCAAAATAAGTCTTAAATGAGCTATTTATTCGAGTGAAAACAATAAAATTAGAGAGCTCTTCTTCAACCATCGATGGACTATAACTTCCATAAAAGGTAGGTGTGATACTCTCTAATATTGCTTTAAGATTTTCTAGTTGCATTCTTAATTGCCTCCTTGATTTTAGTTTCCATCTTCGGTTCATTCTTATCATAAGCAGGTCTTAAAAATGGTCGAGCATTAACAAACTTACCGCTTCGATGAATAAAGCTAAACTCAATTAAATGGACAAGTCTTCCTTTACTCGAAGAATAGATCGTTATGCTTTTATGCACTTTCGTTCCTTCTTTTAAATAAGTGAAACTATCTTTTAAGTGCTCTTTAGATTTACCAATTGGAGCATTGCTTTTAATATCTTCAATAATATCTCTAGCGGTATCTTCCATAATCTCATCCACTTCATTATCAAAATCTAATGAGCTCTCAATTAAAGAAGAAATCTCATCAACAAAGTCATCTAAACTAGCCATCCTTCTAATTCCTTTAATGAAGTATTTTCTAAGGTGAGTTCGAGCAAATGCGATAACTGGTAAGTTTTAATCACTTTATAGATTTTCTTATCTATGCCAATAAACCTTTGACCTTTATACAAGAAGTTATTTATTCTAATCACACGAGAAATCTTATAGCCACTTCTACTTGCTTCATAAAACTCGCTTCTAGTGATATTCGTTTCCATTGCCATGATGGTACTCTCTTCATTTATTTGATATTTTTGCTTACCATAAGAATCAGCACTTGTTTCGACATTGAAAAGAGTTACCTTTAAAGTAAATGCATTAATCATGTTTTGTTAAAGCTATCTGTTTAAGCAAAAAATCAAAATGCTTAGGTAACTCTTTTAAACTGCCATCACTCTTATAGCCAAAACTTGTAGTGACATAAATCAAAATAAATGAACTGATAAGAGGATCAAGAGAGCCAACAAGATACTTCTCACTGACTCCACTTGACCTTAGTAGCTCTTTACTTGCTTCAATTAAAGCATTGAGCTCATTATCTACATCATGGTTAGATTCTACTATCCCTAGGGACTCTTTCACTAAATCAAGAATCATTAGTTAGAATTTGACTCTTCTACACTAGGTGTGGTTGACGCTTTTTTCTTAACTCTTACAAAGCCTTTATATCCGATAACATTACCGCCAGTAAATACACTAGCCTTATAGCAAATGATGCCATCTTTAAATTTATAGTCAGTGGATTTACCGATTTCGATATTCGAGAAGATTGGTACTTCATAGTTCGTTAAAGAACCATATGCAATACAATAAGTACCTTCACTAGTTGCTGGATCACTTAAAGCTCCACAGTTAGAGTTAAGGACATAAGGAACACCATCGATAGTTTGATTTACATAGTCGATAGCATGGACCTTTCTTCCTTCTTTCGTTCTAAGTTTAGCAAAGGCTCTTAAATCGCTTTTATTAAGAATCAAACAAGCACCATTTTCGATCGCTTCATCTCCACCATAAGCAAAGATAATATCATCGAGTGTGTTTTCATCAATTGTCTCAATCTCTAAATCTGCTTGATCTTTTAATGCCTCAGCCTTATCAGAGAAGATACCAGTAAAGGCATTAGTTGTTCTATCACCATTAATGATTTGCTGAGAGATTTTCTTACGAAGAGAAATATTGATGTTCTTTAATACCTCAGCTTGATAATTAATAGCAGGTAACTTTTCTAACTCTTCAGTAACTTCCGTATAGGCTGTAATTTTAACCTTAGGAATAACAACATAACCATAAGTTGGCTCGGTTTCTGTATAAGGTTCTGCTTCATTAGTAGTTCCTGCAACTCCATAAGATTTAACAAACGATTTAGTGTATGTTTCACCACCTTTTAAATTAAGGGTATGAACTCTATCGACAAGTTCACTGACAGGTTTAAATGGATAAGGAGCTAAGGTTTCATCGACATGGTTAGGAAGCAATACTTCTTCACTAGAAACTTTTATGATTCTTGATTCTAATAAGTCCTTACCTCTTTTTTCTAAGGCTTCTCTTTTTTCTTTGTCACTCGAAACACTAATAACTGGCATTTCAGTCTTCGCATTAAGTGACATTTTCTTTTCAATCATCATTCTTTCTTCTTGAAGTTTATCGGTTTCTTTTTCCATCTCTTCAAGTTTACTCATATCCATTTCTTTATCGACTAAGCCTCTAATTTCGCTTAATTTATCTTCAATTTCTTTTTTTCTTAAAACTAAATTCATTCTATTTTACCTCCGTTTTTAGTTTAATTTTTATTCTTGACCTGATGAGGGCTTTCTCTTTTTCTTGCTTTTCTAAATCCATAGCTCTTAATTCAGACTCCACTAAATCAAGAGAGCGAGAATATATCGAAGTGCCATCATAGGCAGGAATATCAACAATAGACACATCATATAACCTTTCGATCGATGTGATTTTTCTAAGAGGGACATCTTTACTTCTATCCCATTCTTGAGCATTAACTGTAAAAGCAAAAGACATCTTATCAAGTAGTCCATTTTGAACCATCTTGTAGATGTCCTTATTAGTTTGAGTATCGATTAATTCAGCTCTTATTTTTAATCCGTGCTCATCGACATCGAGTTTTAAAGAGCCGTTTTTCGTCCTAGCAATGACTAGAAAATTATCCATATGGTTATATTTAAGCGGTACATCTTTCATTGCCGTGTTTTTTAATGCTTCAGGCATAATCATTTCTCTAAAGCCACGCTTACTGTCCCCTATTAAAGTTTCTTGATTAAAGACAAGAGCATAACCTTCAAGGATCATTTTATTCTCATCACTTGTTAGATTAATCGTCGCTTGTCTTGTTTCCTTGATTAGATTCATCGTTTATTTCCTCCTTTTCTTCTTCACCAATTTGATATTTATTGGCTTTATCTGAATCCACATAATTTAAAGATTGAAGTCTCTTATTGCCACCTTCTATCGGTTCTAAACCTAAGAGGGCTCTTGATTCATTAATTGACATAAGGCCAAGCCCCATCAGCTTTTCAATGGCACTGACTTTTGTTTGCCAAGAAGCATATTGAAGACGCTCTGAATAAAAGACGATTTCGTTTCCATTTTTAAGTTCGTTATCCGTAAGAAGTCCTATTGAAAATGCTTCACTTAATTGAATGGCTAATGGTTCAATCGTCGCTTCATAAAAAGAATTAAACTGCTCTTCATTATAGGAGTTTGCAAATACCTCTTTACTCACTCCAAAGTAATCTAAAATCTTAGACTGCACAAAATCTAAAGTCTCCTGATCTACAACTTTAGGATCAACAGAAATCGGCGTGTATTCGCTTTTTAAGTCCATAGGTATAATTGACGACTTGTTCTCACCACTTGGCTCTAAAGCCCTGTTAAACGCCTCAACCGCCCTGTTTTTGTCTTCTTCCTTAAGTAAACCATTGAGCTTTAAAATTCCTTTAATTTGAAAAGAACTAAAGACCGCTTTTTCTACTCCTTGAAGTAAAGCATCATTGATTCCTAGTGTCTTTAATAAGGCTTCATGAGTTGAACTAGATCCATTACCACCAAAGATATCACTTGAGCTATAAAACCTTCTTAAATGAATGACGTTTTCTTTAGGTAAGATATAAGACTCACCATTTTCAAAGTAAAACTTCAAATAATAACTTTCACTTTCATCTACGATAGGTTCAACTAGAATCGGATTTAAAGGATAAAGAGCTTTGATATCGAGCGTATCTTTATCATAAAGCGGATACACAAAAGCATTGTCATTAAGTAAAAGCAAACTTACAATTTTGTATATAAATTGATAAGGTGTCATAAAATCATTAGGCTTTGACTTCAATAAAAAAGAGAGGTTTGATTTCCTCTCAGTCGCTATTCCATCTTCATCTTTTTTAATGCACCTAGCTTTTAACTTTGCACATTGACTCGCTATCCTATCAATACACACAAGCACGACATCAGAATTTGTTATCTTATCACCAAATGGCACTAATGGAAGAGTTATATCTTTTATCAGTCCGATGGAATTAAAGTTATCTAATTTCTTCTTTTTTCGTTTAAAAATCATGCAAAACTCCTCCTTTTTTTTAAAATTTGAGTAAAAGAAAAGAGCCCAATTAAGAGCTCTAAATTAAAATAAGTTTTTATATATAGATTATTCAACTATCCAGCCATTATTCTTGATTCCACCAGGTTTAATTTCTTCATCAAAGCGGAAACTACTAAATAAAATATTTTCTTTTGTATTATCATATTTATGAAATAAGTACTTACAATTGTCTGCTATTAAATATGCTGCGTTTGATTGATTATTAATAGCTATAAATTTAATTGAAACATAGTAGATAACCCATCTACCTTCATCAAATTTTAGTTTAGTTAAATCAATAGGAAGAGTTTCGGAATTTTTAAAGACAATATTTTGTTCTGACTTATCATCATAACTAACATCATAATATTTAATCTCATATTTATCATTTAGCAAATACTCATTAGGATCAATTGATATCTCCCCTAAATTTATCTTTTCGCTTTTATCGTCTTTATTTTCTAAAGTTGCAATTACCTTAAAATGATAATTTTCAATATCACTCGAGGAAATTGTGTCAATTTGTTCTGTGTTGCTATCAGTAGCTATCACATTAAAATCTTTAATATGGGTTGCACGACCTAAATGAATATTTAAATTTAGTTTACTTGTTCCAAATGGTACCGAGGACAAAGTATCATAAGCAAAATAATAACCAAGAGTAGGCGCATTAGTATCTATTGAGCTTTTAATTATTCCGTCCTTTTCATAAATAGTTTTTCCATCGTTAGAGTTGTTTTCAGTATTTCCTACATTTTCACTACTACCGTTCGAACCATTTGAAACAGAACACGAAGTGCAACCTAAAAGCAATAATATTGGAATACATAAAAGTTTTGTTTTTATTTTCATAATTAGGCCTCCGTAGTAACAATCATATTACCAATACAAATTCTTCCTTTATTCCTATCAACTGTGCCAGATACAGTTAAAAATTCTGCATAGAATCTAAATTCTTTCGTTCCTTCTGGTATATCAAAAATCAAGGTAATAGGTTTGGTTCTATCTTCTGGTAAATTTTTATCCAACAAATTAATTGAATGATCATCCCAAGACCCTTGATTTATATTTTTATAATTAAATTCAGCAATTGCAGAATTACCAGTAGCATCATACCTTTCATCATCACTCCAAAAAGCCATAGCTACTTTCACTCTGTAAACTGGTTTAGAAAATTCATATTCAAGATATGCTTTTCTATAATCACCTCGTCTTGGGGAAAGATTGATATATTCCTCCTCAATATATCCACATCTATACCTAGTTGTATTAAATGACAAATCACCAACTGTAACCGATTGACTAACTTCACTAGTAACATATGATTCCCAGAACCCATAATCAGCTGGAGTTATTTGGTATTTTGTTAAAAATTCAGTTGGCTTTGCGAAATTAAACAATTCTGAGTAATAAGGCCCAGTCGAGTAATAAGCGTTTGCAGACCCTTTAATATAAACATAATAAGAATTGCCAGGTGAATTTCTTACTAAGTCCCATTGACTTTTTGTCAATGTATATTTTGTGTCTTTTATTGAAGATTGAGTAAATAAAGTAACATTGCTCTCATTTTTAAATGTTAATGAAAAAGTATCATTAGAAAAATATTTACTTCCACCATTTCCAGTCCATTCAAATGTTGGTAATGCATCAATAAAATTTCCATAACTCAAAACTAAATTTGTTGGAGATATACTATATCTTGCATAAAGCTTACCTAGTTTAAACATAGTAGCTTCAGAAACTGAATTATTTAATTTTGTATTGAACTGGCTAAATGTTTTTATCGAATTATTTTTTACAAGTTTCCATAAAAAAGTATCACCGTAACCAAAATTATCATATTCATCAGTTCTACTATCAGCTAATTTGTATAATATTTGCGATATGGCGCATTCATTAGCCTCTCCCTTTGGAGTAGCACCCTTATAACCATAATCCAATAGACTATACTGTACACCATTACTAGCGTTGTATTCTGAATCACAAGTATATTTTACAGTGGAAATCTCATCTGAAAAATAATCCTGGATCATTTGACCATTATAAGTTGCCCATCCTTCACCCCAAGCAAGATTAATTCCATTTATTTTGTTCGAAGATGTCGGCGTTCCGTTTACTCTATCATCAGCATTATTAGTGTTGATATAATGACTACCTCCTGGACTGTTATCTATATTACCAAAATAATTTTGTATGTGATGACTATACTCATGTAAAATAACATCCCAATCTTCATAACCTTTAGGACGTGTCACATAATTGCCATCTTCATTTGCCAAGAAGTCAATGTGTATCTCTCTTGAACTTGGCATATAATACGCACCTTCATCATCAAGAATTAAAGTGCAATCTGATATATCGGTTCCTCCATTTAATACATTAGCATATTTTGCTCCATATATTATGGCCTGTGAAACTTGAAAAGCCTTACCAAGATCTGTAGTCATATCTATCACAGGTCTATAATAAAGTTCACCGTTAGTTAAACCATTAGCGATTTCCGAGTTCCAGTAATATACACTTTCTTCTGTGTTATCAACAACTTTAGTATTTACACCTTGCGCATAAACTCTAATATAGTATCCAAACTTATCATATAAAGTGTCTGTGTTAGTATAATCAAAATTTATTTGTCCATTTTTATCAGTGTAACCATATGCCACGCTTTGATCAAAATATGGATAATCATAGGATGAACCTATATATGTTCTTTTTTGCAATTCGACATAAGTATAGGCTAAAGGATGTTCAACAGAATATAAATCTTCCCACTTTATTTGAGCATCTAATTTAATATTGCTACTATCTTTTAGCGTTACAAGATTATTACTTAATGATTTCTCATATACTAACTCTTTATAATGTTTAAATTCTTCATTATTAATTAAATTTTTAGAAAGCTTATCTCGCGCAACAGAAATCTTTGCTTGATTTAAAGAAGTTTTACTAGTAAATATATTTGAATCATCTTTTACAAAATAAATTGAATCAGAGCGTTCAATTCCGTCGATATCAATTGCGTCAATAGTTAACTCAGCGTTTTCATCAGTGATTTCAATGGAAATATTTAAACTTATACTATCTTCATCTTTTACTGAATTGTTGATGATTCCTCCCTTTATATAAAAATTATCAATTTTACCATTATTTACTGAAATATCTAGACTGATTAAATTTGTAGTATAGTTTTCAAGTAAATTATTAAAGTTGATTTTAAAACCATTATCTGTTTCTTTTCTAGCATTAGTACTTTTTTCTTGTTTAAATTCAATACTTTGATTAACACCTAAAAAACTAGTACTAAACGTTAAAGCTGCAATTATAGGAATTAAAAAAGATTTAAATGATTTTTTATACATAAGCCCACTCCTTTTTTCTTTAGTTTAAGATATTTTTTCTTTTTTTTCAATAAGAGTAGCCATCTTTTTGTGTATGTTTATGTTAACTTTCAAATGATGTGAGACTTTTTAGTCCTCGCTTTTCTCTTATTATAA